>Ga0194062_1000130_pt1 | contig 31122 bp, 34 predicted proteins | sample SepL2225m_MetaG_FD_155481 | JGI IMG/M metagenome (GOLD analysis project Ga0194062, IMG submission 155481) | Anoxic zone freshwater microbial communities from boreal shield lake in IISD Experimental Lakes Area, Ontario, Canada - Sep2016-L224-25m | ecosystem: Environmental > Aquatic > Freshwater >... | reverse complement strand
GGGGGGTAGAATAAACCCGGTTTTTTCCCGTTGTCATTAGCTGGATCGGGAGGGAAGGAACCCCAACTCTGTTTTTTTATTTTATATTCGGAAGATCATTCAATGAAGCTCAATCAACACTTGTTCTTGGCATTACTCGGCTTGCTGTCGGTGTTATCGACCGGAACCGCCCAAGCATCCATCATCACTTACACTAACCGCGCCACGTTCCTCGGCTTGTTGCAACCGGGTTATTACGAGGACACGATGTCCGATGTGACGAGGGGAAGCATTTCAGGTGCTTCCACCACCCGCTCCGGCAATGGCTACTCCGTGACGTATACGGCTCCATCAGGTGGCCTGTATTCGGCCACGGGTGCAATGTCGACCAATAATGCTACCAATAATTTGATTGCGTCGTCCTTGAGCGCGAACAGCTATGCGGTTGGCGGCTACTTCTATCTGGTAGACTTCGATGGAGCTTATCAAGCCTTTACCGGCAACAACATCTCTGCCGTTGCCGCCAATGGCATTGACCCGAATTCGTCATTGTCGGCAGTGAATTCGGCCACGAACTTTTTTGGCTGGATTTCGACCACGCCCATCACCTCAGTGACCGTCAATGCTGGTGGAAGTACCCCCAGCCGCTACAATACGATGACGGATGTGATTGTGGGCGCGGGTTCGTCCTCCTCGGTCCCAGAGCCGGGTACGCTGTCGCTGTTGCTGTTGGGCAGTGTCATCGGGTTTGCCAAACGGCGCAAGACCGCTAATTCCCATTAGCTTCAATACTGCAACAAACCGACTCGGCTTTTAAAGCCGAGTCGGTTTATCCATCAGCCCCGCCAGACAATTTAGCCATTCGGCGGGGTTTTTAGTTTTTCAACTTCCGCCAAAGACAAATCAGTCAGCACGGCGACTTGCACTGGTTCCATGCCTTTTGCCAATAAACGTGCGGCTATTGCCAAAGCTTGGGCGTGGGCACCTTCCTGCTTGCCTTCCTGCCTTCCTGCTTGCCTTCCTGTTTGCCTTTCTCGATGCCTTTCGCAATGCCTTTCTCGATGCCTTTTTCCATGCCCATTTGATAAGTCGGCAGTTTTTCAAAATCAATCGTTAACATATCGAGTTCCTCGCGTATATTTACACTCAAATCGCGGTTAGTCGCCAAAACTTCCAACATTTCAATGTATTCACGCAAACGTGGGGGTTCTTCGTTCAGTCTTTGGACAAGACGTATTATTATGTCATGGACAACTTCAGAAGCCGGATTATCCTTGAAATCACCCAAAATAGCCAAAACCCAAGCATCCGGGGAATCTTGGCTTAATAATGTTTGAGCATCGACGGTATGCATGTCAATGGTCTGGTAGCGATAGGACAATTGTCTTTATTGCCCATGGCTCAAAAACCTATCAACCCGCCACCCCCGCATATTCCGCCAGCCGTTTGCGCAATAGGGAAGGTTCAAGCGCTAGGTAGAGCTTCGCCAGTTCGGGGCCGTCCGTCCGACCACTCAAAGCAGCCCGCAGGGGCATGAACAAAGCCTTGCCCTTGGCCCCGGAGGTGGCTTTCAGCCGGGTCATGAAAGCATTAAAATCCCCATTTGCCGCAATGGCTGCATCCATGGCGGCGAGAAAGAACGGTTCGCCTGCTTGCTTTGCCACGTCGGTAATCCCGGTGGCAGGCGTCAATTCGTCCGCAAATAAGATTCTCGCCCATTCGTCGGCTTGGCCGGGGAATACGCAGTTGGTCCTCACGATGTCGATGAACAAAGCCTGTTTTTGTTTGGGCACCAGTGCGCGGGTTTCTTTGTGCAGCCAACCCCACAGGGTTTCGTCGTCGGCCACGCGCACGACTTCTTCCTGCCAGTGTTGCAAATGGGCAATGTCGAAACGCGAAGGGGACTTGCCCAAATGGCCGACGTTAAAATGGCGTTTGAGATCATCCAAACCCATCAAGCCTTCATTCTCGTAATGATGCCCGACACGGGAAAGCATGTTCAGCAAGGCCAAAGGGAAATAGCCTTCCTCACGCAATTGGCTCAGGCTGCGGCTGCCGTTGCGTTTGGACAGGGGAGCGCCGTCATCGCCCAGCACCAAGGAAATATGGGCATATTCCGGTGCCGCAAGACCCAGTGCCCTGAGTATCAGCAACTGGCGCGGGGTGTTGCTCAAATGATCCTCGCCGCGCACCACATGGGACACGCCCATCAGCGAGTCATCAACGGCATTGCAGAAGAAAAACGCCGGTGAATTGTCGGCGCGGCGGATGATGAAATCACCGATATCGTCGGTGTTGAATTTCTGCGGGCCGCGGACGAGATCGTTAAACTCTGCTGTTTCGTTGCGCGGCACGCGGAAGCGCAACGTCGCCTGTAAGCCTTTTTGCAGACGGCGCTCGATATCTTCCGGGTTTAGCCGTCCGCATTTGCCGCTGTAGCGCGGCGGCTGGCCGGCACTGATCTGGACTTTGCGGGAAACCTCCAACTCCGTGGCGGTGCAAAAACACGGATAGGCCAACCCGTCGCGCTCCAGTTGATCGTAGAAGCGGGCATAAATTTCGCCACGATGGGATTGGAAATAATCGGCATTGGCCTTGGCCGATTGCGGGCCTTCGTCCCAGGCCAGCCCCATCCAGCGCATATCGTCCAACAGTTGCGTGACAAATTCGCTACGGCTACGTTCCTGGTCGGTGTCCTCAATGCGCAGCAGGAAGCGCTCGCCGAATAAGGCGCTGAATAGCGCTGTCCGGGCGTTGCCCAGATGCAGAAGTCCAGTGGGGCTAGGGGCGAAACGGGTCTTGGTATGGTTCATGGGCGGTTTTCTGCGATAACGGATGGCTATGGTTTTGGCAAGCGCGCACTTTACCAACAATGAGGGATAACCAGCAAGTTAACTTACGCGGGAAAGTGAAAATCTCCCGAAATACGCGCTAAGTTTTCCGGTGTAGCTCAATGTTCAAACCATGCAAATCCACCTCGGCAAAACGCCCGTCGAGACTGGCCATGGTTCCGCCAAATCCACAGCCTACATCCAGGACCCGCTGCCCATTGGCGACCCCGGCCGCATCACAAATTTGATGTGTCAAGTGTATGGCATTGCCAAAACGGCGCAGTGCCTCAATCCATGAACGCTTCCACCTGAATGTAGATCTTAACTTCATCGCCAATGTTCGGCAGGAATGCCGTCAAGCCGAAGTCGCTGCGTTTGATAAGGCCCGTGGCATCGGCACCGCAAACAGTACGCTTGCTGATGGGATGCACTCCGCAATGGAAATGCCCGATGGCTAGGAGCACTGGCTTGCTGACGCCGAGCAGAGTCAATATCCCTTCGGCGGCAATGGGGTTTTCGCCGGTGAATTTTATTTTTTTGGAGTTAAAGGTGATCGCCGGGAATTTTGCAATATTAAAGAAATCAGCTTCCTTCAGCTTCGCTTCCAATTCCGGCAATCCGGTGTCGATGGAATCGGCATCTATGTTGACATTGATGGTTCCCATTTCGTTTTTTGCATCCAACTTGATTGTTCCGCTGGTGCGGTCAAACCGTCCGCGTTGAGTGGAAAATCCTAGGTGGCTGATTTCAAAACTGGGAAAAGTGTGCTTGGAATCTATCGTGTAAGTCTCCGCCATGCTGTTTCCAGCGAAGCAAACACAAATCGAGGCGGCAAAGAGGGCGTGGCGAATGGTCATCGGTCTTTCTCCAAAATGGGGTGTGTTTATTTTGACAACAAAAGCAATTCACTGTTCTCATCGTCCAGGGAAAAGCGGAATCGGTTCAGAAAGCTCATTCCCAACAAGCGTGCGCCGTTGAGTTTTTGGTCACTGATAAAGCTGACAGGAATATTTTCGGCCGACACATCGCCCACCCGCACCAATTTGAGCATGCCGGTTTTTACCGGGACGGAACCGGCAGCGGTTTGACTAATGCCGTCTTGCAGTCCTTCACGGGTAAAACCCAACCGCTGGATCATCGACTCCGGCAGCACTAGGGTCGTGGCCCCCGTGTCAACCAACAGAGAGACGGCAATTTCACTGTTGCTTGGCCCGCTTAGCTTTGCTTGAACTTGATGATGGGCGCCCAAGCGTTGGGTTTTCACCGTTCCGCTGCTTTTGGGTCGGGAAGAGACATTCTTCAGACTGGTGATTGTCACCCGTTCGATCTTGCCGGTTTGGCCCACAATCATGAAATTGTAATCGGAAAGCAGGGATTTGATGCGCTGGACAACATCCCCTTCAACCTGCCTTGATGGTTCGTTGCCGAGCCGAGCCGAGCCTTCGATGCGAATGCCGTTCTCTTGGGCCAAGGTTTCCAACTGTGAGCGTAAGGTCTCGGCCTGAACCTGCGACCCCTGCAATGTCAGTGCAATCCCTACAAAAATGGCTTTGAAAATACAAGCTTTTCGAGTTTTGTGGGAAGAAATCATTGTCAAGCCGGGATTTCCGAATAAATGAAAGCATCAATCATACGCCTTATACTGGCCGTGACAAGCATCCGCATGGCATGGATTTTACCTGTTACATTGGCGGAGTGAATGCGGGGAGCCGGTTCCACAAAGATTGATTTCACAAATGATCAGGCTAAAGGCTCCGTCCCCTGCCCGCTTTTGGTATAATTGGGCGTTATTGGCGCTTGCGCCATGGAGGGTTACGCGAAAACAGCCACTCCGCCATAAATGGAAAGCGCAGCCATCTCCGCTTTATTGCTTTGAATCGCACAGTTAACAGTCCTGATGTCCTCATTCGCCAAAGAAATCATCCCGGTAAACCTAGAAGATGAAATGAAGCAGTCCTACTTGGATTACGCCATGAGCGTGATCGTGGGACGCGCACTGCCAGATGCCCGAGACGGGTTGAAGCCAGTCCATCGACGGGTTCTGTTTGCCATGCAAGAGCTGGGCAACGACTGGAACAAGCCCTATAAGAAATCCGCCCGCGTGGTCGGCGACGTGATTGGTAAATACCATCCACACGGCGACTCGGCGGTTTATGACACCATTGTCCGCATGGCCCAGCCATTTTCCTTACGCTACATGCTGGTGGATGGACAAGGCAACTTTGGCTCGGTGGACGGTGACCCGCCGGCGGCAATGCGTTATACCGAAGTGCGCATGTCGCGCATTGCGCATGACTTGCTGGCCGACCTGGACAAGGAAACCGTTGATTTCGTCCCCAACTATGACGAGTCCGAACGCGAACCGTCTGTCCTGCCGACGCGGATTCCGAATCTGCTGATTAATGGCTCGGCCGGCATCGCCGTTGGCATGGCGACCAATATCCCGCCGCATAACCTGACTGAAGTCATTGGTGCGTGTCTGGCTCTCATAGAAGATCCTGACATCAGCATTTACGGCCTGATGAAGCATATCCCCGGCCCGGACTTCCCGACTTATGGGATGATCAATGGTGCCAGCGGCATACGCGAGGCTTACCTGACCGGGCGCGGACGCATTTACCTGCGCGCCCGTTGCCAGTTCGAGGGCGAAGAAGGCGGCCGGCAGAGCATCATCGTCAACGAGTTGCCCTATCAGGTCAACAAAGCCCGCTTGCTGGAGAAAATCGCCGAATTGGTCAAGGACGGCAAGCTGGAAGGAATTTCCGGGTTGCGCGACGAGTCGGACAAGGACGGCATGAGGATGGTTATCGAGTTGCGCCGCAACGAAGTGCCTGAGGTGGTCCTCAACAACCTCTACCAGCAGACCCAAATGGGCAATGTGTTTGGCATCAACATGGTGGCCTTGCTGGATGGCCGTCCGCGTTGCATGAATCTGAAGGAGTTGCTGGAAGCGTTCATCGACCACCGCCGCGAAGTGGTCACCCGGCGCACCGCGTTTGAGTTGCGCAAGGCCCGCGAACGCGCCCATATCTTGGAAGGCCAGGCAGTGGCGCTGGCCAATATCGACGAGATCATCGAACTCATCAAATCCTCGCCCACCCCGGCGGATGCCAAGGAGCGGATGCTGGCGCGGGTGTGGCGGCCCGGCGTGGTGTCGGAATTGCTGGAACGGGCGGAGGAGGCTTCCCGCTCCCGCCCGGAGAATTTGGAAGCCATTTACGGTCTGAACGAGGGCAGCTACCGGCTTTCCCCGGTTCAAGCCCAAGCCATCCTCGATCTGCGCTTGCATCGCCTGACCGGTCTGGAACAAGACAAGATCATCGACGAATACAAGGTCTTGCTCGGGCAGATTGACGAACTATTGAGGATTCTCGGCGACGATGTGAGGCTGATGGAAGTGATCCGCGAAGAATTGGTGGCGGTGCGCGACCAGTTCGGCGACAAGCGCCGCACCGAAATCATTGAGGACCGGCTGGATCTGTCTGCCGCTGACCTCATCACCGAAGAGGATATGGTGGTGACGGTGTCGCACGAAGGCTATGTCAAGTCGCAGCCGTTGACCGATTACCGCTCGCAGAGGCGCGGTGGCCGTGGCAGGCAAGCCGCGCCGACCAAGGAAGAGGATTACATCGAAAAGCTTATCGTCGCCAACACTCACGATACGATTCTATGCTTCTCCAGCACCGGCAAAGTTTACTGGCTCAAGGTTTATGACCTGCCAGTCGCCAGCCGCACAGCACGCGGCCGGCCGTTCGTCAATTTGCTGCCGTTGGCGGAAGGCGAACGCATCAACGCCATATTGCCGGTGCGCGAGTTTGACGGACACCATTACATCTTCATGGCGACGACATCGGCGACTGTCAAGAAAGTGCCGTTGAACGAATTCGAGCGCCAACGCCAAACCGGCAAGATCGCCATCGAACTGCGCGAAGGCGACCAACTGGTCAATGTCGCCATCACCAACGGCGAGCAGGATGTATTGCTGTTCAGCAGCGACGGCAAGGTGGTCTGTTTCAAGGAAACCGATGTTCGGGCCATGGGCCGCACCGCCACGGGTGTGCGCGGCATGAGCTTGAAAGAAGGCCAAAAGGTCATCGCCCTGATTATCTCCAGCACGGGCACGGTGTTGAATATCACCGAAAACGGTTATGGCAAACGCACGGCCTTGGACGAATTCCCCCGCCACAACCGGGGTGGTCAAGGTGTCATTTCCATTCAAACATCCACCCGAAATGGCGCATTGGTCGGCGCGACTCTGGTCGAAGACACCGACGAGATTATGATCATCACCGACGCGGGGACTTTAGTTCGTACCCGCGTGGATGAAATCTCGGTGGTGGGCCGCAATACCCAGGGCGTCACCGTCATCAAGCTAAATTCAGGGGAAAAAGTCGTCGGCGTGGATCGGATAGCCAATTTGCCGGAGGGGGAAGAGGAGATTGCCGATATTGCCGAAGTGGAAGAACCCTCCGCTGACGAGGAAGGGGGAGAGCCTACTTCCTCTGGCGAGGAATAGTTTAATATTTTCTGCTGGCTCCCAATTTCCAGATTTGGAACCCAAGTCTAGGGAAGCTCCAGCTTCCCGCACAACGTGCTAAGGACGGGTTTTGTCAACCTTAACTTATAAAGGTGTCAACCATGGCGGAAAACATAGAATACTTGATACTCGAACAATTCCGGGCAATGCGGAATCAAATCGAGGGAATGCAGACGGAAATGCGCAACGAGTTTGGCGTTGTCAAACACCGAATCAACCGTCTTGAATCGGCGGTTGCCGGTTATTTTCTTGTCTCCACGCGGCGCGTGGTGACAAGAAAGAATGGGGAGGTTGAGGGAAGCGAAGAGGAAGAACAAAATGGCGATGGGGCAGATTCATAGAATCATGCCGAACGTCATGAGCGAAAAATCTATGCGCAAGCCCTCGGGTACTGACTGGGAAAGACTGCGGACAATGCAGGATGAGGATATTGAATTCGACGATGATAGCCCTCGCACCCAACCCAAGGATTGGGAAGGGGCGAAAATCACCCTGCATAACCGTGTATTAGGTAGGATCAATATTAAAGAGACAGAAACACCACCGGAAGATTCTTCTTCTCTGCTGCGACTGTCGGCTGATGTGTTGGCCTATTTCAAATCCACCGGCCCTAATTGGCAAACCCGCGTGGAAGATGCTCTTAAAGAATGGATTAAGGCGCATCCTTTGGCGTGATGGGGACTTACGAAAAATAAGGCGGGCAGGCATCTTTTCGCCTGCCCAACGATTTTCGTAAAACTCCGCGTGGGCAAACGATGAAGCCGTTTGCCCATCTACCTGACTAGATTACGCAATGGAAATGCTGATTGAAGGATTAACGTCCGGCGGAGAAATAAAGTGAAACGACATTTTCAATACAAAGGTTATTTTGGGTCGGAAGAAGTCAATGTTGTAGACAATATTCTATATGGTAAATTGTTATTCATTAATGATATCGTCACCTATGTTGCAGACTCTCCAGAAAAATTAAAAGTTGCATTTGAAGAGGCGGTTGACGACTATCTTCAAACCTGTGCAGAGTTGGGCGACGAGCCTAATGCACCGTATACACCCGATGCCGCTTTATCCAATCAGGCTAAAATCCCTAGCGTCAGAAATGTGGCGGAAACAGGGCCATAGGGCGCATGAAATTTTATGCCTAATGAGTGGAATCATTCGGCGGAATACGCTAAATCGCTATTCCGCCCTACGCGGGCTTTCGAGGATATTTTAAAGTGCCAACTGTCCTGATAATCGGACCTTACCGTTTTTTCTTCTATGCCAGTGATCGTGAAGAGCCATTTCATGTGCATGTCGAGCGAGAAGACAAAACGGCGAAATTCTGGCTCAAACCAATTCGATTGCAATACAATGCCGGTTTTTCGAGAGTTGAAATTACACGGCTTCAAAAAATAGTTATAGAACGTCAAGAATACTTAATCGAGTCGTGGAATGCGTACTTCAGCAATTGAACTTGAAATCCCGAATGCCGTGAATATCACCGTCACTGATGATACGCTGTCAGTTGATTTGAGCGATGGTCGAACCATTTCCGTTCCGATTCTTTGGTATCCTAGGCTTGCCCATGCCACGCCAGCCGAGCGTAATAAGTGGCGTTTGATAGGCAAGGGAATTGGCGTTCACTGGGAAGATGTTGATGAGGACATTAGCGTTGAAGGTTTGTTGTTAGGCAGGGCATCTGGTGAAAGTCAAAAGTCGCTTGCGAAGTGGTTGGAAAGTCGTGCGTAGGTGAGTGGGGTTATAAGAATGCGCTGAGATACAAAATCCCAAACTTCGCAATTGATGCGCTTCGTCCCTCAGCACTTCCTATGGCCCTGAAGGGGGGGCCAAATATCACCCTGCATAGCCATTAGGCATGCCATATTATTAGTAAAGGAAACAGATATTGTGAAAAAAACCATTTCGATTTCTGAAATTATCTCTTATGTTCCAAAACCTGATTCGCAATTTCATATTCCGAAATATGATACTAGCGTTGTTCAAAAAAGAAAGATAAGCATAAATCAAGATTCTATTCCATTTTATGTTGAACCTGATTTTTTGGAAGAAGAAGTTGACGAAAGTCAGTCCCAATATTGCGCATTAATTTCGGCTCCAGCTGCCGTTGGAAAAACAACGTTCGCCAAATATTTGCTAAGCAAATTAAGCGGAAATGACAGGCAAGTTCTCTATATACCGCTTAAGGACGAAAAAATTGGAGATAATTATTTTATCGGACTATTGGGAAAGATTTATCCAGATAGTAATAAAAATGAAATACTAGAACTCATCGTCTCGGGAAAAATAATTTTACTCTTTGATGGATACGATGAAGTTTCGATGACAAATAGCCAAATTGAGCATAATAAGCTTTTTATTGGCGAAATTGTTTCTGAATTAAGCTCTCTCAAGTACCCCATAAAAGGGGTTGTGATTTTCTTTTTATTTCGCTCAATGTTTTACGAGTTTGGGATATTTGAAAGCATAATTCAATTTTCTCGTAAGGTACAATTAGAGTTTTTTTGTCAAGAAAAACGTAAAGACTTTCTTGTTAAGTATTTGGCGCATGCTTATAAAAAAAACAACACCAAAAATATCGTGTCTGACCTTCTTGATGCATTTTCAGAAAGATTAAAAGTTGCGAATACAGAAGCCGAATCTTTTTTTGGTCATGCAATTGTACTCGAAGCATTTGGGGATTATATATTCACACAAGAGGAACATAATCTGCAAATTTTGGCAAACGACATGGCAGAAGAAGGATTTAGTGAAGTGCAATCAGTTGGTATTCTTGTCAAAATAATTAAGACTATTTTAGATCGCGAAGTTGGGAAATTTAACACTGACTTTTATTCCTATAAATTACCTCAATTTTCTCCCTATGACGCAGACACGCAAGAGCAGCTATTAAGCTCGTTGGCATTTGATATAGCAACTCATAACCCGAAGCACACATCTTTGCAAGCTAAAATAGTTGCTGTAGCTAATTGTAAAATAGTTGATTGCCCAGATATAATTACCTTAGAAATATCCGATAAAGATGAGATGTCAAGAAATTATATTGTTGAGTTAACGCGCAAGATAGATCATCATCCATTTATAAATCCAGAAGTTAATGGTGATAAAGGATTTAGAAATCCTGTGTATTTTGAATATTATCTGGCAAAGTATTTTTCTGGACATACGGAAATAAGGATGGATACGGTTTTTAGTAAATATAAAAACCCTTCATATTTTTTTGCGATGTTTTTCTTGAGTTTTATTAAAGATCGGAATATTACGCAATACGAGGATTCGCTTTACTACCTTTCAAGTTTGTATCGCTCGTCAACAGTAGACGAGGAAAAACTAATAAGAATAAACTACCTTGATGGCAGCAAAATATGGGAGATTAGTTTTGAAGATAAGTTAAAAATTCAAAGCTTTTATTATGATGATGATATATTGCAAATATTTATACCTTCTGAACGCATTTTTCCTTACTTTGAGATAACGGGAAAGGACAAGGATGTAATAATTTGTGGCAAAGAAAATGATCAATATGATGCGTTTTTTAGTCTTGTTGATGGAAAAATTGAATGCAACATTCTTGAAATGGTAGGAACGAATATAAATTTTGATCTCCTTTTTGTGGAGTCAAATGAGATAATTTTTAATGATAATATTGCTCGTTTAACTGGTGTAGATTCTTTGTTTGTAGAAAACGAAGAATGTAAAATACAGATGAGTGAGTCGCTAAAAAATCGGTATTTTTCTGAAATTGAAATATGGAATTACTCGAATTATATATCTGATAAAACAATTATTCAGAAAGTGAAGCGCATTATTTTGTATTTCCGAAAACATGGAAGATCTGATTTTGCATGTTATGGCGTAAAATACAATAGCAGGGTTTTAAATAAGGGAAAGGATCAGATAGCAAAGCGTATTTCAGATGCTTTTCACGATGTTGGTCTCATTAAAAATCTGGAAGGATTAAAAATACTCAATCCAGTTAAATTAGAGGATATCGGCATTTCATATGTTAAGCAGAATGAAATCAACATAACTGCTGACGGGCTAGAGAAAGTCAGAAAAATGTTATGAAGAATAAAAATGATTCTTAGGGTTTTGAAAAGGAACAAATTATTCTCTTGTTTGCTGGTTTACAATCTCTAACGCGGTAAGGCGTAATCGTAGGGCGCATTAGCGTTTTAGCGTAATGCACAGTATGTGTATGATAAATTCATTCAGCAAATTATGCTGAAAGCCTATTTCGACCTGAACATAATACTAATAAATCCAGCCGGTTAGCGTGGATGGACGGCTTGATCAATTGCACATGCGAAATCTTGGCAAAAATATGGTAATTAGAACATGCGTGTCATCGCTAAAAGTACATTGAAGAAATTCTGGAGTCAAGCCACTTATCGAGATGCGCAAGGCCCACTAGAAAGTTGGTATGAGGAAATACTTAAAGCCGATTGGAAATCTCCACAAGCGATAAAAACACAATACCGGAATGCAAGCATCTGTGGCAATAATCGGGTGGTGTTTAATATTGGTGGAAATAAATACCGATTGGTGGTCGAGATGCAATATCAAGCCAGCATAGCATGGGTGAAGTTTATAGGAACTCATGAGCAGTATAACAAGATTGATGTGGAGAATGTCAGTGAATATTAAACCTATCCGTAGTGATGATGATTTAGCCGCCGCCTTCCGTCAACTTGAAACTGTATTTCAATCTGCGGTAGGCACTCCTGAATCCGATGAAAGAGATATTCTTGTGACATTGATTGAGGCTTATGAAAATGCCCATTATGCGATTGCCCCACCTGACCCCATAGAAGCCATTAAGTTCAGGATGGAACAGCAGGGTTTGACCATACGCGACTTGGAGGCTTATATCGGCAACAGTGGGCGAGTCTCCGACGTATTGAGCCGTAAGCGTCCTTTGAGTCTGACAATGGTTAAACGCTTACATCATGGGTTGCGGATTCCTTATGAAAGTTTGCTGAATAGTCTAAGTTGATGATCGCCCTCTTTCTTGGCTCATGATGCCAAACCACGGCGAGCTTGCTAGGGGTAACTTCATGGGCTATCATTAGCCCGTAGGCGGAACCGTAGGACGGGTTCAGGGCCGTAGGATGCGCTGAGGCACGAAGCGCATCAATCGTTAGCCGTAGACCTACATATTCGGCACATTATGCTTGAAATTCTACCTTTAATAAGCTCATATGCGAAAACAAACGATTCACTATTCATCTCCTTTGGATGCCTTGATTGAAGTGACCAAGCGGCTCAGTTTACACGAAATGCAGGAACATATGGATTCCGAGGAGTTTTTTCACCAATATAGCCAAGGGCGGCTAACGGATGACGCTGAACATGTGGAATGGGCGAATGATTACCGACATTATCTTAGCCTACGCCAAGAATTGGAAAACCGGCTGAAACATGCGGCATGATACGCTGAAAAATTATCTAGATGGCGTAGAACAAGCCATCCTTCAGTGTAGCCATGTGTACGTGGAACGCTATGTTGAAGAGATTCTTACGCGAGAACGGGCTAATCTGCGAATTCGTCTACGCACTGAGAATGGATATTTATTGGAAATTCATGAGGCTGTGGTGATTGCAGATGATAAATTGGTGCATCTCGATTATCGCTATCACTGTCAAGACGAGCAGACCCGTTTGCAATTCCGCTATGACAGCACACCGCATTTTCCCAACTTGTCGAGCTTTCCGCATCACAAACATCTGTCCGATGGACAGGTAATCGCCACCGACAGACCTAGCATCGCAGAAGTTGCAAAAGAAGCTATAGGTCAAGGAGTTTCTGAACGATAAACTCAGTGTGTTGGATGTCAAAGCCAAGGACAGCGAAGGAAGGCTTTACCAGATTGAAATTCAACTGCTGACCTATTGGGATTTACCGGAGCGGATGGTTTACATTTATTTTCTTAACACCACGCCCAGCGTGGTGTCAAGAAAATATTATCAACACCAACCTTAAGAGGTTTATATGTCCAGAGTCTACAACTTTAGTGCCGGGCCATCGACGATGCCGGAGGAAGTATTGCAACGCGCCCAGGCCGAAATGCTTGAATGGGGCAAATCCGGCATGTCGGTGATGGAAATGAGCCATCGCGGCAAGGAATACGTCAGCATCGCCGAGAGGGCCGAGGCGGATTTCAAGGAAATCATGGGCGTGCCGGAAAACTACAAGGTACTGTTTGTGGCTGGCGGTGCGACCGGCCAGTTTGCCGCCATCCCGATGAATTTGTTGGCGGGCAAAACGGTTGCCAATTATGTCAACACCGGCATTTGGTCGGGCAAAGCCATCAGCGAAGCGAAAAAATACGCCGAAGTGAAAGTCGCCGCCAGTTCCAAGGAAAATGGATTCAAGAACATCCCGGCACGGGCGGATTGGAAAATCGACCCGGAAGCCGCCTATCTGCATTACACGTCCAATGAAACCATCAACGGCGTGGAATTCCAGGAAATCCCCGATGCGGGCGGTTTGCCCTTGGTCTGCGACATGTCGTCCAATATCCTGTCGCGCCCGGTGGATGTGAGCCAATTCGGCTTGATTTATGCCGGCGCCCAGAAGAACATGGGCCCGGCCGGCATTGCCGTGGTCATCGTCCGCGATGACCTAATCGGCCATGCTTTGCCGGTCACGCCTTCGATTTTTGACTACAAAGTCATGGCCGAAAATGATTCCATGTTGAACACCCCGCCGACTTACAATTGGTATTTGCTCGGCTTGGTGTTGGAATGGGTGAAGGAAAAGGGCGGTTTGGCGGCGATGGAAGCGAATAATATTGCCAAGGCGACCAAGCTTTACGCTGCCATTGACGCTTCGCCGTTTTATGGCAATCCGGTGGAGCCTGCTTACCGCTCGCGGATGAATGTGCCGTTCACCCTAGCCAACCCGGAATTGGAAAAAACCTTCACCTCCGAAGCCAATGCTGCCGGTCTGGTATCCTTGGGTGGGCATCGTTCAGTTGGCGGGATGCGCGCCAGCATTTACAATGCCATGCCAGCGGCGGGTGTGGATGCGCTGATTGAGTTCATGGCTGAGTTCGAGCGGAAACACGGATAATTCCAAACGAAATTAGTTGACCGCTTTATCATCAAAATAAACTAACAACTTCTGCGGAAAATACGCAAAGGAATCTTAAGAAACATGTATAAAGTTCTGACTTACAACAACATCTCGCCCGTTGGCTTGAACCGGTTGCCGCGTGACAAGTACGAAGTCGCATCGGAAATCCAACACCCCGACGCCATCATGCTGCGCTCGTTCAAGCTCCACGGCGTTGCCATCCCTGATTCCGTCAAATGTGTGGGCAGGGCCGGGGCGGGTGTCAACAACATCCCGGTGGCCGAATATTCCCAGCGGGGCATTCCGGTGTTCAATGCACCCGGGGCCAACGCCAACGCGGTCAAAGAACTGGCGATTGCCGGTATGTTGCTGGCGAGCCGGCACATCTGCCAAGCTTGGGATTTCGCCAATAAATTGCAGGGTACGGACGACGAGGCGATCAACCAAACAGTGGAAAAGGGCAAGAAGGACTTTGCTGGAACTGAACTGGCGGGCAAGACACTGGGCGTGATTGGCCTGGGTGCCATTGGTGTCAAGGTCGCCAATGCGGCCCTTGCCTTGGGCATGAAGGTCATTGGTTTCGATCCCTCGATGACCGTCGATAGCGCCTGGCAGTTGTCCTCCACGGTGGAAAAGGCGCAGGGGGTGGATGATTTGGTCAGCAGGTCGGATTTCATCAGTCTGCACGTCCCGCTTAATGACCATACCCGAAGTCTGGTCAACCCGTCGCGCATCGACCTGTTAAAGAACACAGCGGTGTTGTTGAACTTTTCCCGTTCCGGCATCGTCGATGAGTCTGCGGTTTTGGCTGCCCTGCAAGGGGGAAGGATGCGCAACTATGTTTGCGACTTTCCCACTGCCGCTTTACTGGGGCAAAGGGGTGTCATCCTGCTGCCGCACCTTGGCGCATCCACTGAAGAAGCCGAAGACAATTGCGCGGTCATGGTGGCCGACCAGATTTGCGATTTCCTAGAAAACGGCAATATCCGCAATGCCGTCAATTTTCCGGGGGTAGTATCACCGCGTGCGGAAGAATCCGTGTGCCGCCTGTGCGTGGCGAATGCCAATGTGCCGAACATGGTCAGCCAAATTTCCAGCGCACTGGGGGAAGCCAACCTGAACATCGTCGATTTGCTCAACAAGTCCCGAGGGGAGTACGCCTATACCCTAGTCGATCTGAGCAACCAGGTGCCAGCGGGGACCTTGGAAAAGATAAGGGCGATTAACGGCGTACTTGCCGCCCGGGTCATTTAAGCCTCAAGTGAAAACCCCGAGTTTCGTCGTGGAGCAAAATAATCACAGTCAAAAGGTCGATCCTGCGCTTGCGGAAATCCGTAAGCAAATCGACGCAATCGACGATCAGATTCTTGAACTTCTGAATCGTCGTGCGATGTGCGCCCAAAAGGTTGCGGAGACCAAGCAAGCCCGTGGCGAAGTGGAAACTTTCTACCGGCCGGAGCGGGAGGTCGAGGTTTTGCGCCGCATGGTTGCAAACAATCCCGGCCCGTTTTCCAGCGAGACGGTGGCGCGTTTTTTCCGCGAAGTGATGTCGGCGTGTCTGGCTTTGGAAAAGCCTCTCACTGTGGCCTTTCTCGGGCCCGCGGGCACTTTCACCCAGCAAGCGGCCTACAGGCATTTTGGTCACGCCATCAAGGCACAGCCCTATCCGGCCATCGACGAAATTTTTCGTGCGGTGGAAAGTGGTGCCTGCCAATTTGGTGTGGTGCCGGTGGAAAACTCCACGGAGGGTGTCATCACTCACACCCTCGATAGTTTTCTGCGCTCGCCCCTGCTGATTGCCGGTGAGGTGGCATTGCGCATCCATCACAACCTGATGAGCAGGGAGCAAGACTTGGCAAGTGTTCGCCTCGTGTTTTCCCATCAACAGTCATTGGCACAATGTAGGCAGTGGCTGGACCGTTCCCTTCCCCATACCGAGAAAGTCAGTGTCAGCAGCAATGCCGAGGCCGCCCGCATGGCGGATGTGGAGCCGCACAGCGCCGCCATAGCCGGCGAGGTGGCTGCGGAGTTGTACGGGCTGGCCATACTGGAGCGAAATATCGAAGACGAACCGGACAACACGACCCGCTTTTTGGTCATTGGCCGTCACCCAGTGGGTCCCACGGGGGCGGATAAGACCTCTTTGTTAATTTCCACACACAACTGTCCGGGGTCTTTGTACAATACGCTGGAACCCTTTGCCCGTTATTCGATTAGCCTGAGCAAAATCGAATCCCGGCCTTCCCGCCGTGGGGCTTGGGATTATGTCTTTTTCATTGATGTTGAAGGACACCACCAAGACGAACCCTTGGCAAAAGCCCTCAACGAATTGGAGAAGAATGTGCTGATGCTGAAGTTGCTCGGTTCTTATCCGCGTGGCATCGGGTGAATGCAACACAAAACAACAAAACAAACATGAATCCCGAACAACTCGCCGTTGAAGGCGTTCGCAAGCTCACGCCCTACCAACCTGGAAAACCCATCGCAGAACTGGAGCGGGAGATGGGTATCTCCAATATTGTCAAACTGGCCTCCAACGAGAATCCGTCTGGCCCCAGTCCGAAAGCCTTGGAAGCCATCCGGTCGGGGTTAGGCACACTGCGTCTTTATCCCGACGCTGGTGGATTCGATTTGAAATCTGCCTTGGCCGGGAAACTGGGTGTCGATCCAGCGCAGATTACCTTGGGAAACGGCTCGAATGACGTGCTCGAATTGGCTGCGCGGGCGTTTTTGTCGGTGGCGTCAACTGCCATTTTCTCGCAACATGCGTTTGCCGTTTACCCGATTGTCACGCAAGCGGTGGGGGCAAGCGCCTGCGTCGCAAGGGCCCACGACGGTTCTGCCGGACCTCGCCATGGTCACGATCTGGACGCGATGCTGAAGTTGATCGACACGCGCACCCGGCTCATTTTCATTGCCAATCCCAACAATCCCACGGGAACCTACCTGAAGCGGGACGATTTGGCCGGTTTTCTTCGGAAAGCCCCCGAACATGCCTTGGTTGTCATTGACGAAGCGTATTTTGAATATGTCAGTGAACCGGATTATCCTAACGCACTCGAATGGCTGGATGATTTCCCAAATCTTATTGTCACCCGCACTTTTTCAAAAGCCTATGGCTTGGCCGGTTTGCGTGTGGGTTACGCAGTCAGCAGTTTAGGCATAGCCGATTTGCTCAACCGGGTCCGCCAGCCGTTTAACGTCAATTCCTTGGGCCTTGCCGCTGCTGCGGCGGCATTGTCCGACGACGATTATCTGCAACGCACGGTCGCCTTGAACAGCGAGGGCCTAGTGATGCTTGCCGAGGCCATGGTTAAGCGGGGGTTGGCCTATGTTCCATCGGTAGGCAATTTCATTGCCATTGATGTCGGGCGCAGCGCCTTGCCCGTATACGATGCCTTATTGCGCGAAGGAGTGATCGTCCGTCCGATAGCGAATTATGGCCTTCCCAACCATCTGCGTGTGACTGTCGGGACGGCTCGTGAAAACCGAGTTTTTCTTGCCGCCTTGGATCGAGTTTTGGGGTTATGATCCAAAAACTTTGCATCGTCGGTGTTGGGTTGATGGGCGGTTCCATTGCCAAGGCAGCGCGTAAACGTGGCCTTTGCCGGGAAATTGTGGGTGTGGATGCAGACCCCGAAAACTTGGCCCGAGCGTTAGAGATGGGTGCCATCGATAACGGGTTTGAGGTAAATGCCTTCGGGGACTTCGCAAAAGGGGCAGAAGGTTCGGATTGGGTGGTCATTGCCACGCCGGCAGGGGTTTCTGGCCGGATATTCCGTGATTTGAAGCCGGTTTGGTCGGCGGAGGCAATTTACACCGATGTCGGCAGCATAAAGCAAAGCGTGATTTGGGCCGCAGAGCAAACCTTCGGCAAGGTTCCCGCCAATTTTGTTCCGGGCCACCCAATAGCCGGGGCCGAGCGCAGTGGGGTGGATGCCGCATCGGAAGACCTCTATCTTGAAAAAAAGGTCATCCTGACGCCAACATCGGCAACTGCCCCCCAAGCAGTCCGGTTAGTCGAGGATTTCTGGGTTTCATTAGGCGCACTGGTTTCCTTGATGGAACCCCTGCACCACGACCAAGTTTTCGCCGCGACCAGCCATTTGCCCCATGTGTTGGCTTACGCATTGGTGCATATGTTGGGTGAGATGGATGAGCAGGAGGAGATTTTCCAATATGCCGGTGCCGGGTTTCGTGACTTCACCCGGATTGCTTCCAGCAACCCTCAGATGTGGAGGGACATCTGCCTGTTGAATAGCAGGCAGATTATCCCCTTATTGAATGCAATGGGCGAGGAATTGCAACAAGTGGTGAGCTTGATGGAGCAAAATTCCGTCGAATCCGCCGAGAATTTACTTCTTTATTTCGCCGAGGCCCGCAACGCCCGGCAACGTTTCATTGAACAATCCCTAGCTGACCTTGGCACTAGTTGAAAGCATTTGCACCTTGGAACTCCGGCTTATGGCATTGAGGAAGTCAGACTCTTACTCTTGGAAGGTAAATGCACCTGACATCTTTAGGTTGCGCCGTTGCGTGAAACCTTCTTTTTGCTTCTCTCACAATGCGGCTTGGCAGAGTGCCGTTGAGCAAAGATTTTTTGACTCACGCAACGGCGCAACGAAAAAAAGCCAAGCGTTGGTGTTTGCGTGAAGCCAAGGCTATATTTAATTAAAATGGGTACTAAACCGATTATGTGGTGTTTTAATGAATGATAAAGTTAACTTCCGGGTCTTCCCCGGCGGCACCTTGCAAGGCGTTGCCCGTGTCCCAGGCGACAAATCGATCTCCCACCGTTCCATCATGCTGGGGTCCATCGCCGAAGGGGTGACCCATATCACCGGTTTTTTGGATGCTGAGGATTGCCTAGCCACGATGAACGCATTCCGCGCAATGGGGGTGGCAATTGAAGGGCCAGAAAAGGGTGCGGTAGCTGTTCACGGGGTTGGTTTGCACGGTTTGAGGATGCCGCAAGAGTCTCTGTACCTGGGGAACTCGGGCACTTCAATGCGTTTGCTCAGCGGTTTGCTGGCGGGCCAGTCCTTCGACACGGTGTTGACCGGCGACCCGTCCCTGAGCCGCCGCCCGATGAAGCGGGTGACCGATCCCCTGCGACAAATGGGGGCTGTCATCAAAACCTCGCCCACCGGCACTGCGCCCATCAGGATCAGGGGCAGCGGCCCATTGGAGGCAATCCATTACGACCTTCCCATAGCCAGCGCCCAAGTCAAGTCCTGCCTGTTGCTCGCGGGGCTTTATGCCGATGGCGAAACTAGCGTCACCGAGCCGGCCCCCACACGCGATCACACCGAACGGATGCTGGGGGGGTTTGGCTACCCGGCTTGCCGGGAGGGCAATCGCATAGCCATCCGTCCGGGCGGCAAACTGGTTGCCATGGAAATTGACATACCCAGCGATATCTCTTCGGCTGCATTTTTCATGGTGGGAGCGGCCATTGCGGCGGACTCTGACGTGACACTGCTCCATGTGGGTGTGAACCCGACCCGCACGGGTGTCATCGACATTCTGCGCTTGATGGGGGCCAACATCCAAATCGGGAACGAACGAATGGTTGGGGGCGAGCCGGTGGCCGATATACGCATCCGTTCAAGCAGACTCAGAGGGGTGCAAATCCCCGAGCATTTAGTTCCCCTCGCCATCGACGAATTTCCGGTGCTGTTCATTGCGGCCGCCTGCGCTGTTGGCGAGACTCGCCTGAGTGGGGCCGAGGAATTGCGGGTAAAGGAAAGTGACCGCATCCAAGTCATGGCCGATGGTTTGCAGTCCTTGGGCGTGCATGCCATCGCCACGCCGGACGGCATGGTCATCCAGCCGCGTCCGCTCAAAGGCGGCAAGGTGGATTCCCACGGCGACCATCGGGTTGCCATGGCCTTTAGCATTGCAGCCCTGCGCGCAACTGGTCCGATTTATATCAATGATTGCGCCAATGTGAATACGTCCTTCCCAACTTTTGTCAATCTCGCCAAAGGGTTGGGGCTTAACGTAACGGTTATCGAGGAGTGATGCGGATGTGCGATGACATTCCAGTCATGACCTTGGACGGCCCCGCCGGTGCCGGCAAGGGAACCATCAGCCGGGCTATTGCCATGAACCTGGGCTGGCATTATCTCGACAGTGGGGCAATCTATCGATCCCTGGCCGTTGCGGTGCAAGACGCCGGGGTCCCATTGGATGACATAGACGGCATTGTCGATATAGCCATGAAAATGGATCTGAGTTTCGGGTCAGGGGGCACGCCCGCAGTGATATTAAACGGGTGCATGATAACTGACCGCATCACCACGGAAATTTGCGGTAACATCACTTCCAAAATTGCCGCCTTCGGCCCGGTCCGGCAGGCTCTTTTGCAAAAACAGCGCGAGTTCCGCAGGTTGCCAGGGTTGGTCGCGGACGGGCGCGACATGGGCACTGTGGTGTTCACCGATGCCCAATTCAAAGTCTTTTTGACCGCCAGCGCTGAAGAACGTGCCAGACGCCGGTATAAGCAGTTGAAAGAAAAAGGGATAGATGTTAGCCTTACGCATCTGGCAAAGGAGATTGAGGAAAGGGATCGGCGCGATACGGAACGTAGCGTGGCGCCGCTGAAAATGGCCGATGACGCGGTGTTGGTGGATTCGTCCGATATGAGTATCGACGCAGTCATCGCCCGTTGTCTGGCCCTGCTTAACACCTGAATCGCCTGAAAGTCAGTTGGCCGCCGAAAAAAAACGGCGAAGTGTTCAACCCAACCCAAATCCTAGCGGATGCCCCTGATCCGTGCGGAGTATAAAGAAGTATAGTCATGAGCGAAAGCTTTGAAGATTTATTGAATGAAAGTTTTGGCAAGTCCGAAATGCGCCCTGGCAGCATGTTGTCGGGCACGGTGCTGGATATTACCCAAGAATTTGTCGTGGTCAACGCCGGGCTTAAATCCGAAGGCGTGGTGCCAAAATGGCAGTTTCTAAACCCTGAAGGCGAGTTGGAAGTCAAGATTGGCGACTTGGTCGAAGTCACCCTCGACATGCTTGAAGACGGAATGGGCAACACCCTGCTTAATCGGGACAAGGCGAAGAAGCAGAAAGCTTGGGGTGATTTGGAAAAAGCCAACGAGATCAATGAGACCGTGGTTGGCCGGATCACCGGCAAGGTGCGTGGAGGCTTTACCGTGTCGATCGGTGCCCTGCGTGCGTTTCTGCCGGGTTCCTTGGTCGATGTCCGGCCGGTTCGCGATACCACCTTCCTGGAAAATCGTGATCTTGAATTCAAGGTCATCAAGATTGACCAAAAGCGGAACAACGTGGTTCTGTCCCGCCGTGCCGTAGTTGAATCCGAATTCAGTGCGGAAAAAGAAGCATTGCTGGAAAGTCTGCAAGAAGGTGCCATCGTCACTGGTGTGGTCAAGAACCTTACCGACTATGGCGCGTTCATTGACTTGGGCGGCATTGACGGCCTGCTGCATATCACTGACATGGCTTGGAAGCGTGTGCGCCATCCGTCCGAGACGGTTACGATTGGCGAGACAATCAACGTCAAAGTGCTCAAGTACGACCAGGAAAAGAATCGCGTCTCCTTGGGGTTGAAGCAATTGGGCGAAGATCCTTGGCTGAATATTGCCCGCCGTTATCCAGCCAACACGCGCCTTTTTGGCAAGGTCAGCAATTTGACCGACTATGGCTGTTTTGTCGAACTTGAAGAAGGCGTGGAGGGCTTGGTCCATGTGTCCGAAATGGATTGGACCAACAAAAACGTCAATCCCGGCAAAGTCGTGCAGTTGGGCGATGAAGTTGAGGTCATGGTTCTCGACATCGACGAAGACCGCCGCCGTATTTCTTTGGGGATGAAGCAATGCAAGCCGAATCCTTGGGAAGAATTTGCCACTTCGCACAAGAAAGGCGACAAGATATCGGGCAACATCAAGTCGATCACCGATTTCGGTATTTTTATCGGGCTTGAGGGCGGTATCGACGGTTTGGTGCATCTGTCCGACATTTCGTGGATCACCATCGGAGAAGATTCGATTCGCAACTACAAGAAGGGCGATGAGGTCGAAACGGTTATCTTGGCAATTGATCCTGAGCGTGAACGCATATCCTTGGGTGTCAAACAGCTTGAGCAGGATCCGTTCCAAAATTGGTTGGCTGGTCATGACAAGGGTGCGATCATCAGGGGAGTGGTCAAGGAAGTGGATGCCAAAGGTGCAGTCATTCTGCTCGCTGACAGTGTGGAGGGTTATTTGCGCGCATCGGAAATCTCCCGCGATCGCTTGGAAGACGCCCGAACCCAGTTGAGCGTGGGCGACGAAATCGAAGCCAAGTTCATCGGGGTGGACAAGAAGAGCAAATCCATTTCGCTCTCCATTAAGGCGAAGGATCAAGAAGAGGAGCACACTGCCATTAAGGAGTATGCCCATCAGCAACCCAGCACCCCCACGCTGGGCGACCTTTTCAAAGAACAGATGGAGAAATAATCTTCTGTGACCAAAGGCGGGGGGCAGAGGTGCCCTCCGTCCTATTTAGTGAGGGATGTGAAGGTGACTAAATCTGAGCTAATTGAAATACTATCCAAAAAGTTCCATTATCTTCCGCAAGACGATGTGGAAATCGCGGTCAAGTCTGTGCTGGAACAAATGAGCAATGCACTTTCCAGTGGCGAGAGAATCGAGATACGCGGCTTTGGCAGTTTCTGTCTGCATTATCGGCCCCCGAGGGTCGGGCGAAACCCAAAAACCGGCGATGCGGTTGAACTCGCCTCGAAGTATGTGCCTCATTTCAAGCCTGGAAAGGAACTCAGGGACAGGGCCAATCCCTCTGGCGAAGACGTTGCCGACGCCTGATGGAGGACTGGGTATTCCTACTGCTTCCCGTCGCCGCTGCGTCTGGATGGTTCGCTGCCCAAAGGCATTACGCCCGCAAATATCTCATTGAGCACACCCATTCGCTCAGGAAGGCCTATTGCCGGGGTTTGAATTACCTGCTCAGCGAAAAAACCGACAAGGCCATTGAGGCCTTTGTCGATTTGTTGACCAATGATTTTGAAACCGTCGAGACTCATATTGCCTTGGGTAATTTGTTCCGGCGTCGCGGTGAAATTGAAAATGCCATTGAAATCCATGAAAACCTGATCGCCAGGGACGACTTGAACCCTCAGCAGCAAGAAAGCGCACAATTCGAATTGGGCTTGGATTATTTGCGGGCGGGACTTTTCGATAGGGCGGAAAGTATTTTCCAGAATCTAGTCGATCACGAAAACTCCCGCACGGGTGCTTTACAACAGTTGCTGGATATTTACCAGCATGAAAAAGATTGGGGCAAGGCAATGGAGTGTGCGCGGAAATTGCAAGATTTAGGCAAGCCCCCGAAAAGGGGCGAAACCGTTGCCCACTTCCTTTGTGAATTGGCCGAGGAAACCCTTTGCACCGACGACGACAGGGCTGCCCGGCAATGGTTGGAAGATGCCCAGCGGGCGGATCCGCGTTGCGCGAGGGCCAGTTTACTGATGGCAAAGCTGGAAATGCGCGAAGGGCGGTTCGAGGAGGCGCTACAATCGTTAAAACGTGTCGAGTCGCAAAATGCCGACCTAATCCAGGAAATCATGGAACCCCTGCGCATCTGCCATGACCGGTTGGAGAAACCGTCGGGGGAATTGATAGGTTATCTTGGTTATCTATACGAAACCTACGGATTCGAGTCTGCGGCCTTGGCCTTGGCTGAAAGAATCCGTTCCGAACAAGGCGCCGGCAAGGCGATTGAGCATATGTTGCGGGTTTTGGAAAGCCTTCCTACGGCCAAGACGCTCAATGCCCTGACCGGTTTTCTGTTGGAAGACGGTGCGGAAACTCAAAGGGAAGCTTTGATACGGCTGGACCGGGCTTTGGATCGTATGTATTCCAACGCCCCTCGGTATACATGCAACCATTGTGGATTCAGCGGAAGCGAATTGCACTGGCGTTGCCCTTCTTGTCGCCACTGGGAATCGACCAAACCTTCATGACGGACACAAACCATTTGATTCAAAGGCTCGAAACGCTATTGGCGGAGGGTTTGTCCGCCGGAGGCGGCGACTTGGATGCAAAGCTCCGCCGGGTTGGCAATGATTTGCCGGACGATTTGCGGGAGATGCTGCAAAGCCTGGCCCTAGGCCGCACGGGGACGGAAAAGGGCGAAAATGACTGGGTTGAGTTCGCCTTCCTCTGCGGGCAGGCTTACGAGCGGCTTGAAAGTTTCGTACAAAGCCGGCTCGCGGCCAATATCGCCTTCCACGCGCCGGACGGAACCCTTCCCCTTGAACTGGAAGGCAAAGACTTTGCCAATCTTGCCCGTTTTGTCGCCCTGCGCGACCGCGTGTTAAGGATCGTCGCAGACTACACCCTCAAATTCTTACTGGTATCCGTCATCTTGCTGGTAATAGGGTTGTCGCTGGGCTTGATATAGGCAAATATTCGGTTAGCCCGTATACAGCGTTTTCAATATCAATTGATTATTTTATTTAAGCCGTAGGAGCGGGCCATGCCCGCGATTGATTGGGCCGATTCAGCAAAAATGGGCTATTTATCGCGGGCATGGCCCGCTCCTACATGTTGCGTATATTTATTTTTAAGTAACTATTTGATGTTGAAAACGCTGTAGATGAAAACCTTCAAATTTGCAATTGCCGCTGTCTTTCCGCTTGCCGTGTCGCTTCCGGGCTGTGCGAATTGGCCTTCGACCGACCCGCAAGAACGGCCAGTTGCGTTTCACGACACCCGCCTTCAGTATGCCTTGGTGACGGGCGAGGATGAAACCTTGGTCAAGGATTTCAACATGAAATTGCCCCCTTCAATGGCCGAACGCATGGTCGCCGGTGCGGTGTTGCCGGTTACCACTGCCACTGAAACCCTGTTCTGGCCCTTTTTCACGGGGATAAAGACTTTGTCACCCGCCCCGGATTATGGGCATTCAGCCAAGTAAAGGATGATTTCCGCAACCCCGCTTGACCGGCAGTTTGCCGCCTGTATGCGCCGCTTTGATCCTGGCATGGAAGCCGCCGTGGAATGGGCCGCGAGCCTGGCCAGCCGTGCGCTGGGGGAAGGCCATGTCTGCCTCGACTTGCGGCGCTGGGCAGAAAGGGAAATTGATCCGGGTTTGCGCCTGCCTTCTGTGTCGGCATGGAAAGAAGTGCTTTTTGCCAGTGCCGTGGTGGGTGGCCCCGGCGAATTCAAGCCCATGATCGTCGAGGGGGAGCGGCTTTATCTTGCGCGTTACTGGCGCTACGAGAAGCGGCTGGCGGATAGTCTGTTGGCGATGGCCGGGGATGTCTGCGTGGAAGTTGACTTGGAACGCCTTGACACTGACTTGGGCCGTTTGTTCGCGCTTAATGCGGGGCAATTTCCAGATTGGCAAAAATCCGCCGCTGCGGTGGCTGTGTTGCGCCGGTTCTGTGTCATCTCGGGCGGGCCGGGGACGGGGAAAACCTCCACCGTGGTCCGCATCCTTGCCGCCCTGCAATCCCAGGCACAGGGCGGATTGCACATCGCATTGGCCGCCCCGACCGGCAAGGCTGCCGCCAGAATGCAAGATTCCATACGCACACAAAAGCAAAGTTTGGATTTCCCTGCCAATGTCATCGGGTCGATACCGGATACCGCATCCACCGTGCATCGGTTATTGGGCAGCAAGCCGGATTCGGCGAGCTTCCGCCATGACCGGGACAACCCCCTGCTGGCGGATGTTGTCGTGGTGGACGAGGCATCCATGATTGACTTGGCACTGTTGGCCAAATTGGTGGATGCCCTGCCGCCGAAGGCCAGGTTGATCTTGTTGGGCGACAAGGATCAGCTATCTGCCGTCGAGGCCGGGGCGGTGTTTGGCGACATCTGCGCTGGGTGGAGCCATCGCCGGTCGTTCTGTGATTTGCAGCAAAAAACTGCGGGGCCGCAATTGGAAGCGAACGAAACCCCGGCCTCCCCGCTGCAAGAGTGTATCGCGCTATTGCGGCACAGCCACCGCTTCCCCGGCGACAGCGGCATCGGCGAGTTGGCACGGCGAATCAACGAAGCGGAGGAAGCCCAGCCGGTATTGGAATTGTTGACGGACGGGCGATTCACCGACATCGCATGGGTTTCGCACTTCGACGAGGCAGATTTGCTGGAGAGGATGGACGCAGGCTACCGGTCCTATTTCGATTTGGTGGCCGGCTGCACAGACGGCGAGGAAGTGTTGGCAGGGTTCAACCGTTTTCGTGTCCTCGCCGCGCATCACGCGGGCCCGGCCAGTGCCTCTTCGACCAACCATGCATTTGAGGCGTTGCAACGTGAACGCCTGCGGACTCCCAGGTACGAGCGTTGGTACGTAGGCAGGCCCATCATGGTGACGCGCAATGATTATGGCTTGCGGCTGTTTAACGGAGACGTGGGCGTATGCCTGAGGGTGGACGGCGAATTGCGCGTTTGCTTCGAGGATGCCGAAGGCAAGCTGCGCGCCCTTGCCCCCGCCCGCCTGCCCGAATACGTGCCTGCTTACGCCATCACCGTCCATAAAAGCCAAGGCTCGGAGTTCGATCAGGCGCTATTTCTACTGCCTGAAATTGTCTCACCGGTGTTGAACCGCCCCTTGGTTTACACCGCCGTCACCCGTGCCAGGCATCGCGCCGAAATCTGGGGCGGGCGAGAAATGTTGGCCGCCGCCATCAACCGTGCCCCTGAGCGCAGTTCGGGTCTGCGGGAAAGGCTTTGGGGTTGAATTGGATCAGTGCGTATGTCACATAAGCGTAACAATCTTTAATAAAAAACGATATAGTTGACTAATAAGAAACAAAGTAGACAAAGAATTTTTTGTTGAAACTAAGGGTCGAACCTTTATAATGGAAGCCATAACCGCAAGACGGCATTAAATTGTTTTAATAGGAGGATACGTCTATGTTGACCTTTGCCCATACAACGCTTGCATCCATTGTCCACCCTGCTTGGCAGTGGTTTCAGTCCGCCGATTTGCGCAGTGCAGCCATCCTGTGTGTTTTCGCCCTGCTGTTTGCACTTGAGGCGCTTGGCGGCTATCGAAGCAATCCGCCCAAGGAGACCCGGAAATCCTATCTGACCAACCTCGGCACATTACTGATGAACGACACGCTAATGTCGCTGATGTCGGTTTCCGCGCTTTTTCTGGTGGCCGAAAATTTTGGTCACCGGGGTTTGCTGCATGGGGTTTCCCATCCGGTGCTGAAGGAAGTGCTCACATTTCTGTCGTTCGACCTGACCCTTTACCTTTGGCATCGGCTAAACCACACCTACGATTGCCTGTGGATGTTCCACAAAGTGCATCACAGCGACCCCACGATGAACGTCAGCACGGCATTCCGGCTGCATTTTGTGGAGGTGGTCCTAACCGCGATGGTCAAGTCAATTTTCATCATGGCAATGGGGGTCCAGTCGGCAGTGGTGCTGGCCAACGAAGCGGTCATCACCTTGATGGTCATGTTCCACCATGCCAACATCCGATTCACGGGTGAAAACTGGCTGGGCAAACTGGTCATCGTCCCTTATTTGCACCGGACCCACCACTCGACCTTGAGGCAGGAGCATGACAATAACTATGGTGCCGTGTTTTCCTTTTGGGACCGGTTGTTTGGCAGCTTTGCCGAAAAAGAACCCGAAAAAATCGGGGTGGAAGCCATTCCGGGTCTCGGTGTGCTGGAACTGGTCAGGTACGGGTTGAGCGCAAGTTGGCTGCCAAAGCCAGTGGCTGTGAATCCGCAATTAAGTCCACAATTGGAGGAACATATGATTGCCGAAGCAGCCTATTACCGGGCCAAGGCACGCGGCTTCGCACCGGGCTACGACTACAGCGACTGGTTGGAGGCAGAAAAGGAAATAAGTTCACGCTTAAAGAAGCCCCAGAAAGTGGAACCGGGCCATTCATTTAAACTCTGCTGCCGATAACGCCTGCCTCAAGGCATCCAGCGCCACGTTCGACGACCATTCAGGGGCAAGGGCTGCGTGCCCGCCAAACCCACGCCGCCATTGCCCGCTATGACGGTCATTCCATAATCCGACACCCAACTGAATTTGCCCGTCCTTTCGATCAACCACACAGGCCAAGCCCCAATCCGCCGGTGCCTGGCCGGCAGCCAGCCGGGCCAGTTCCACCAAGTCAGCCGACTCGGCCAGGCCAATGATTTTCCCACCCGCAAACGCGGCCCTGCCATGCCCCGCCAGGGAGAGCTTGCCCGCCAAGCGCCCCCCCGTGCCACTTTCGATCACGGCCAAGTTTTCCCCGCGACGATTTAACCCGTCCAGCACCACGCCTTCCAACGTGTCGGCGTCGGCTCCGAATATCAGGTTCCCCAAACGTTCGCGGACGGTGGCCTCGACGGGCGCAATCAGGCCGTCTGCTTCCTTCTCGTTGACGGCAGTCGCAGTGATGCGGATGACGACAACCCCCGACTGGGCGTTCAACCCCACCGCCGGATTGTCCAACTTCTCCAAATCGCCCACTTGCGCATCAACTTGGGCTTCCCCCGCGCCCGAGACTTTCAGTGCGCGGCTTTTGATGGTGCCGGTCAGCTTGAAGCGTTGCCGCAAGAATGGCAGCACCGCGTGATCCATCAAATATTCCATTTCACGCGGCACCCCCGGCAGACTGATGACCACCCGCCCGTCTTGCCCGACGATAAAACAGGGTGCCGTGCCGACCGGGTTTTCCATGGCGGTGGAACCTTCGGGACGGTAGGCTTGTTTACGGTTGTTGTCGGTCATCGTCCGGCCCCAGCGCCGGAATCGATCCTCGATTTGTGCCAGTGAGGACTCGTCGAACACCAGCGGCTTTCCAACCGCTTGCGCCACGGCTTCACGGGTCAGGTCGTCCACCGTCGGACCCAACCCCCCGGTGGTGACGACCACGTCCGAGCGGGCCAACCCCTGCCGAATGACCGCCACCATCCGTTCCAAGTCATCGCCCACGGTACAGGTGTAATGCAGCGGCATCCCGATGGATTGCAACTTTTTGGCGATGGCGGCGGAGTTGGTGTCGATGATCTCGCCTAGCAGAATCTCGCTGCCAATGGTAATGATTTCAGCGTGCATGATGCCTCCCGATTTGTCCGTCGACCCCGCCTGAATGACGGCATTTTTGTCGTTGGCTGAAACATATTCCGGCTACCGGCTTAAGGCGGGACAGGTTACAGCAATTCTCATTATGAGCCAAAGTGCTGATAGATAACTCGTCATTCCGGCATGGATGCCGGAATCCAGTCACAAGGATGTGAAACTAGGGGTCGCCACCAAGGCTTTTTCAAACACTTACGCAACCGACAGGTTACCGTCCATGGCACTAGATTCCGGCATCCATGCCGGAATGACGGCAATGGAGCCATAATGAGAATTGCTGACAGGTTAAGCCGTTCGTGGCAAGGGTTAATCCGTTCGTGGCAAGGGTTAATCCGTTCGTGGTGAGCTTGTCGAACCATGAAGGGCTTAACTTCCAATGAGTTGGATTTTTACATTCACCCCCATTCGGCAAGCTCAGGACAGGCTTCGACAGGCTCAGGGCGAACGGAAATATCCTTAACTTAATGGCAGTGCCGCCTTAATATAGGTAGCCCATATTTCTTATCAGGAGCCCTAAAGCCGGTCCAACGGGCTTGCCACCCCTCTCCCGCCCCGATTCAACACATGGGTGTAAATCATTGTCGTCTCCACGTCCTTATGGCCCAGTAGCTCCTGTACCGTGCGGATGTCATAACCCGACTGCAACAGATGCGTGGCGAAGCTGTGGCGCAAGGTATGCGGCGTGGCCGGCTTGACCAGCCCCACATCCCGCACCGCCTGTTTGATGGCCCGTTGAATGGTCTTCTCGTCGGCATGATGCCGCCGGGTCACACCCGAGCGCGGATCGACCGAAAGCTTCGTGGAGGGGAAGACATACTGCCATCCCCATTCCCTCCCCGCATTCGGATATTTTTTCTCCAACGCATCGGGCAAGTAGACACTGCCAAAACCGGCTTGCAAATCCTCCTGGTGCAAAGCCTTGACCCGAGCCATATGCACCTTGAGCGGCTCGGCCAGGGAATCCGGCAACATCGTCATCCGGTCCTTGGAACCCTTGCCGTCCCGCACAATCAACTCGTGCCGCTCGAATTCAACGTCCTTCACCCGCAGCCTCATGCACTCCATCAAACGCAGCCCGGTCCCATACAGCAACCTCGCGACAAGTTGGTGCGTGCCTCGCATACGATCCAGCAGTGTTTTCACCTCCGTCTGCGTCAACACCACCGGCAAACGCCTGGAAACCTTTGCTTGCCCGACATCATCCAGCCACGGCAATTCGGTTGCCAACACCTCGCGATAAAGGAACAGAAGCGCCGCCTTGGCTTGGTTCTGCGTCGAAGCCGCCACCTTGCCCTCCACCGCCAAATGTGTTAAAAACGCCTCCACCTCCGCAGCCCCCATTTCCACTGGATGGCGTTTATGCTGGAACAGGATGAAACGCTTGATCCAATTCACATACGCCTCCTCCGTGCGGATGCTGTAATGCTTCAGGCGAATCTTGTCCCGCACCTGATCCAGCAATTTGGGCTTTGTGATAGAGGGCGTGTTTTCTTTTTCCATTGGGGCCGTTTATTTTAGCTACGAGTGTTGACAAGCAAGGGATTAGGGCGTAGATTACGCATTATACACTACGTAGGCATAAAACAATACGCCTATTGGGGTGTCCAATACAAAGTTAGGC
>Ga0194062_1000129_pt1 | contig 31196 bp, 26 predicted proteins | sample SepL2225m_MetaG_FD_155481 | JGI IMG/M metagenome (GOLD analysis project Ga0194062, IMG submission 155481) | Anoxic zone freshwater microbial communities from boreal shield lake in IISD Experimental Lakes Area, Ontario, Canada - Sep2016-L224-25m | ecosystem: Environmental > Aquatic > Freshwater >... | reverse complement strand
GGCAATTTTGCGCAACAGCATCCGCAAGCTTCACAACTGCAATCACTCGCACAAAAGATCGCTTCGTTAGCTAATGGCCGTTTTGGCTTTTTGGGTGAAACTGCAAATAGTGTGGGTGGATATTTGGCACATGCAACGCCAAGTGCAAATGGACTTAATGCTTCGTCAATGTTCTCTTCACCGCGAAAAGCTTATGTTTTGCTAAACGTTGAAGCTGAACTAGATTGTGCTAACCCACAACAAGCGATGATGGCGCTACAAGCTGCAGATTTGGTGATCGCAATGTCTGCATACAAACATAACGCGACCTCATATGCAGATGTATTGTTGCCGATCGCACCGTTTACTGAAACATCGGGCACTTTCGTCAATATCGAAGGCAGTGTGCAGAGTTTTAAAGGGGCAGTAAAGCCCTTGGGCGAAGCTCGGCCAGCTTGGAAGGTTTTGCGTGTACTAGGCAATCTGATGAAGGTTGAAGGTTTTGATTACGAGACCTCAGAGGCTGTACGTGACGAGGCATTGCATGGCGTGAATATCGTCAGCAAATTAAAAAATACAATCGGTGACATCTCGATTACAACTGAGAAAACTCAAGGTTTGCAGCGCGTGAGCGATGTGCCAATTTATACAACAGATGCGGTTGTAAGACGCTCTGCACCACTGCAAGCGACAATTGATGCGGTTGCACCAAAAGCATGGCTTCATGGTTCAGAGTTGGAGCGTATGGGCATGCAAGTTGGCTCAACAGTTCGGGTTAGCCAAGGGCAGGGAAGTGCAAACCTAGCTGTTGGCATTGACGATAAATTGCCTAAAGGCGTGGTGCGCGTGGCTGCGGGTGTCCAAGCAACCGCTGAATTAGGTGCAATGTTTGGAACGATCACGGTGGAGCGCGCATGATGGAAGCCCAAATTTTGCAATTACTACAATGGGTTTTGAATTTGTTTGGGCTTTGGGATTCGGTATGGAATCTAATTGCACCTGCTTGGCCAGTGATATGGACTTTAATTAAGATCGTAGTGATCGTCGCGCCAGTGATGGTAGGTGTGGCTTATCTCACTTTTGTTGAGCGTAAAGTTTTAGGTTACATGCAAGATCGTGTTGGTCCAAACCGGGTAGGGCCATTTGGTTTGTTGCAGCCCTTAGCAGACGGTATTAAATTGTTGATGAAGGAAGTCATCATTCCTTCTGGGTCAAACAAATTCCTGTTTGTATTAGCGCCGATATTGTCCATTGCCCCGGCACTGGCAGCTTGGGCAGTGGTTCCTTTTGCGGAGGGGATGTCTCTGGCGAATGTGAATGCAGGTTTACTTTATATTTTGGCGATGACATCGTTAGGTGTGTACGGGATCATCATTGCGGGTTGGGCTTCGAACTCAAAATATGCATTCTTAGGTGCGATTCGTTCAGCTGCGCAAATCGTTTCATACGAGTTGGCGATGGGCTTCGCGTTAGTTTGTGTACTGCTGGTAGCTCAAAGCATGAATTTGAGCGACATCGTGCGTGGACAACAAAATGGTCACGGCTTCTTGGGGTGGTACTTCATTCCTTTATTCCCGATGTTTGTGGTGTATTTCATCGCCGGTGTGGCTGAAACTAACCGTGCGCCGTTTGACTTGGCTGAAGATGAGTCAGTGATTGTTGCAGGATTCCACACTGAATATTCCGGGATGGGCTTCGCATTGTTCTTCTTGGCCGAATACGCCAACATGATTTTGATCGCTGCATTGACGTCTGTCTTGTTCTTAGGCGGATGGTTGCCGCCACTGGACATTGCTCCGTTTAACGAAATTCCAGGTTTGTTTTGGATGTTGGGAAAAATGTCATTTATTTTGTTCTTATTCTTATGGCTGAGAGCAACATTTCCTCGTTATCGTTATGACCAATTAATGAGATTGGGTTGGAAGGTGCTAATTCCACTGACGCTGGTTTGGGTTGTGGTCGTCGCCACATGGATGCAAACACCGTTTTGGTTGTGGTGAGAAAAAATATGGAAAAAATAATTCATTTCTTTAAAAGTTTCTTGCTTCTGGAATTGCTTAAAGGCATGTCAGTTACTGGCAAGCATTTATTCATGCACAAAATCACGGTGCACTATCCTGAGGAAAAGACACCGCAAAGTTTTAGATTCCGCGGCTTACACGCTCAGCGCCGTTATCCAAATGGAGAAGAACGTTGCATTGGTTGCAAGCTGTGTGAAGCTGTATGTCCAGCATTGGCAATTAAGATTGAAGTAGCAGAACGTAGCGATGGTTCAAGACGGACGACCCAGTACGATATTGATTTGACTAAATGTATCTTCTGCGGATTTTGCGAAGAATCTTGCCCAGTGGACGCCATTGTAGAAACGCGGATTTTTGAGTATCACGGCGAAAAGCGTGGAGATTTGTATTACACCAAGCCAATGTTGTTGGCTGTGGGTGAAAAGCATGAAGCGCAGATTGCCAAAGATCGCGCGGCAGATGCCAAATACCGTTAAGGACTAGGAAATGATAGGCATAGATACCATCGTATTTTTCATATTTGCGGCACTAACCGTGTTTGCTGCATTGAGGGTTGTTACTGCGCGCAACCCAGTGCATGCGGCGTTGTTTTTAGTGTTAGCCTTTTTCAGCATGGCTGGGATTTGGATATTGCTGGAAGCCGAGTTTTTAGCGATCACGCTGGTACTGGTCTATGTGGGTGCGGTGATGGTGCTCTTCCTGTTCGTGGTGATGATGCTGGACATTAATTTTGAAAAGCTACGTGAAGGTTTCTGGAAATGGTTCCCGGTTGGTATTATTTTGGCAGGCGCTATGGTATTTGAAATGGTGTGGGTCGTAGGTAGTCAGCAGACAGCGTCAACAGGGGTTGCAGTAGTTAAGCATGCAGCTGATTACAGCAACACCAAGGAGCTTGGGCGTTTAATTTACACCGACTACGTTTATCCGTTTGAATTAGCTGCTGTCATTTTGCTGGTAGCGATTGTGGCAGCGATTGCACTCACTTTACGCTCACGCCGTTCTAGCAAAAAACAAAATCCAAGCGATCAAATTCGAGTGAAAGCAAAAGATCGCATACGTATCGTTGCCATGCCTTCCTCGAAAAAAGTTGCTACGCAAACAGATGCGAGCAAAGCCAGTTAAGTGAAGAAGAGTTTTAAGGAGAAGTTATGTTGAGTTTAAGTCTGTCTCACTACTTGGTGCTAAGCGCAATTTTATTTGCGATTAGCGTGGTAGGTATCTTCTTAAATCGAAAGAATATCATCGTGTTACTGATGGCGATTGAGTTGATGTTACTTGCTGTGAATACCAATTTCATCGCTTTCTCCCACTATATGAATGATATTTCTGGGCAGATTTTTGTGTTCTTTATTTTGACAGTGGCGGCAGCAGAAGCAGCAATTGGCTTGGCTATCTTAGTTGTGTTGTTCCGCAATCTACGAACAATTAATGTTGACGATCTCGGCAGCCTGAAAGGTTAAGCGCACCTATGAGCAATATGCAAAATCTCTATCTGCTTGTTCCGTTAGCGCCGCTTCTCGGTGCAATTGCGGCAGGTCTTTTCGGTAATCTACTTGGCCGCACTTGGTCGCATCGCATAACCATTTCTTTGGTTGCGGTTTCCTTTGTTGCTTCCTTGGCTATCTTTCAGGATGTTTTGGCGGGTAATCAATTTAACGGCACGGTTTACAAGTGGATGACTTCCGGAAACACCAGCTTTGAAGTTGGGTTTTTGATTGACCGTCTAAGCGTCATGATGATGCTTGTGGTGACTTTCGTGTCGTTGATGGTGCACATCTACACCATCGGCTACATGTCTGAAGATCCAGGCTATCAACGTTTCTTTAGCTATATCTCACTGTTTACCTTCTCCATGTTGATGTTGGTGATGGCGAACAACTTCATGCAACTGTTCTTTGGATGGGAGGCAGTGGGTTTGGTGTCCTATCTATTGATTGGCTTTTGGTACACACGACCCACTGCAACTTACGCCAATTTAAAAGCGTTTTTAGTGAACCGCGTTGGCGACTTCGGCTTCTTACTGGGTATAGGATTGGTACTAATGGTGTTCGGCACCTTGGACTACGCTTCAGTATTTGCCAATGCACCGCGCTATGTGAATGATATCGCGCCCATTCCGGGTGTGTCGTGGAATCTGCTTTCTGCGATCTGTATTTTGCTGTTTATTGGTGCGATGGGTAAGAGTGCGCAGTTTCCATTGCACGTTTGGTTGCCTGATTCGATGGAAGGTCCAACTCCAATTTCGGCTTTGATTCACGCTGCAACGATGGTGACGGCGGGCATTTTTATGGTGGCACGTATGTCACCGTTGTTTGAGTTATCTGAAACGGCGTTGTCGTTTGTGATGGTGATTGGTGCGATAACTGCGCTATTTATGGGCTTCCTTGGCATCATTCAAAATGACATCAAACGCGTTGTGGCGTATTCAACTTTGTCGCAACTCGGTTATATGACCGTAGCACTGGGCGCATCAGCCTACTCAGTCGCCGTGTTCCACCTGATGACTCATGCTTTCTTCAAAGCCTTGTTATTTTTGGCGGCAGGCTCAGTCATTATCGCGATGCACCATGATCAAGATATTCGTAATATGGGTGGCCTGCGTAAATACATGCCAATCACTTGGATTACCTCACTGATCGGTTCCTTGGCGCTCATCGGTACCCCGTTTTTCTCAGGCTTCTATTCCAAAGACAGCATTATTGAGGCGGTTGAGTATTCTCAGCTTGCGGGTTCTGGTTTCGCCTATTTTGCGGTTTTGGCAGGCGTGTTTGTCACTGCGTTCTACTCTTTCCGTATGTATTTCTTAGTATTTCACGGAGAAGAGCGATTTGGTAAAGCTCATCACGACGAGCATGACCATCATGCTGAGGATCATCATGGTTTGGCACCCGGTCAAAAGCCCCATGAAACACCATGGGTAGTTTGGTTGCCATTGGTTTTATTGGCCATTCCTTCCGTGGCGATTGGTTTCCTAACAATCGAGCCAATGTTGTTCGGTGAGTATTTTAGAGATGCGATTTTTGTGAGTGATGCTCATGCAGTGGGAATGGAAGAAATGGCAGTTGAGTTCCACGGTGCTGTAGCGATGGCTTTGCATTCTTTCACAAGCTATCCCTTTATTTTGGCAGTAGCGGGTGTGGCGTCTTCATGGTTCTTCTATATGAAGCGTCCTGATATTCCTGCTGCGATCAAGCAGCGCTTTGAATTTGTTTATACGGTTCTAGACAACAAATACTATTTTGATCGCTTTAACGACTGGTTCTTCGCCGGTGGCGCAAGGGGGGCTAGCCGACTCTTGTGGAAATTTGGTGACGTGCAATTGATCGATGGCGTAATGGTGAATGGCACAGCGAGTTTGGTCGTGCGCATTTCAGGCATGTTGCGACGCTGGCAATCCGGTTACATCTACCACTATGCGTTTTCAATGATCATCGGCGTGTTTGTGTTGTTGACTATTCGAACATGGATTGAGTAGATCTCAATTTAATCAAGGACTTAATAATGATTTTTGGAATTCCTCTGTTAACCGTTGCCATCTGGCTGCCGATTGTTTTTGGTGTGCTAGTGTTGGCGACTGGGCATGATCGTAATGCACCGTTAGCTCGAAATATTGCGTTGCTTGGCGCTGTGTTAGGTTTCTTGGTAACGCTACCGCTCTATACTGGTTTCGACAAGATGACCAGCTCGATGCAGTTTGTGGAAATGCATAACTGGATTCCTCGCTTCAATATTCATTATCACCTCGGTGTTGATGGAATTTCCGTCTTGTTCATCTTACTGAATAGTTTCTTCACACCATTAGTGGTATTGGCTGGATGGAAGGTAATTGAGAAGCGCGTGGCGCAATATCTCGCAGCGTTCCTCATTATGTCTGGCTTGGTGAACGGCGTATTTGCTTCACTCGATGCGATTCTGTTTTATGTGTTCTGGGAAGCGATGCTCATTCCGATGTTTATTATCATCGGTGTGTGGGGTGGGCCAAATCGTGTTTATGCAGCGGTAAAGTTTTTCCTTTATACCTTGCTGGGTTCCTTGTTGATGCTGGTTGCTTTGTTGTATCTCTACAACCAATCAGGTGGTAGCTTCGAGATTCTGGATTACCACCAAATGGCAATTCCAATGACCGCACAGATTTTAGTGTTCATTGCTTTTTTCATGGCGTTTTCAGTCAAAGTGCCGATGTTCCCTGTGCATACTTGGCTGCCAGATGCACACGTAGAGGCGCCAACAGGTGGTTCAGTGGTGCTGGCCGCGATCATGTTAAAAGTGGGCGCGTATGGTTTCTTGCGCTTCTCGATGCCGATTGCCCCTGATGCGAGCCATAGCTTGTCTGGTGTGATGATTACACTTTCGCTAATTGCAGTGGTTTACATTGGTTTGGTTGCATTGACTCAGTCCGATATGAAGAAGTTGGTGGCCTATTCTTCAATCTCTCACATGGGGTTTGTGACGCTAGGTTTCTTCATCTTTAATGCCTACGGTATGGAGGGTGCGTTGCTACAAATGATTTCACACGGCTTTGTGGCAGGAGCGTTGTTCCTGTGTATTGGCGTGTTGTATGACCGGGTGCATTCTCGCCAAATTGTGGACTACGGTGGCGTCGCCAATAAGATGCCCGTCTTCGCAGCGTTCTTTATGTTATTCGCCATGGCGAATAGCGGCTTGCCAGGCACGAGTGGTTTCGTGGGAGAATTTTTGGTCATCATGGGGGCAGTCAAAGCGAATTTCTGGTTTGCTTTCTTAGCCGCAAGTACCTTGATTTTTGGTGCCGCCTATACACTGTGGATGTACAAACGCGTGATCTTTGGTGCAGTGGCGAATGATCATGTCGCGCATTTGCATGACATCACGTTGCGCGAGAAATTAGTTTTTACGCTTCTTGCAGTCGGCGTGTTAGTGATGGGTATTTATCCACTACCGTTTAGCGAAATTTTGCATACATCGGTGAACGACTTACTGGTTCACCTCGCCCGCTCTAAACTTTAAGTCGCCGCTATTTTGAGCCAATAGCAATAGAGGAAAATATGAGTTATTTGTCTACCTTGTTTCCCGCCTACGCAGAAATTTTTCTGCTGGTAATGGTCAGCTTAATCATGATTGTGGATCTGTTCACCAAAAATCAGAATAAAACGGTGACTTACCTTTTGGTGCAGTTCACTTTGCTAGGTTGCTCGTTGATTACCGTGGCGACACACCAAAACGGCATCGTGCATCTATTCCACAATATGTTTGTGGATGACTTAATGTCCGATGTGTTGAAGCTGCTCAGCTATCTTGCGGTTTCGATGATGTTGGTTTACTCACGCACCTATTTGTTGGCGCGCGGGTTGTTTACCGGTGAATTTTTGGCATTAGTTTTGTTCACCTTAATGGGCATGATGGTGATGATCTCGGCAAGCAACTTCATCACGCTCTATTTGGGATTGGAATTGTTGTCGCTAAGTTTGTACGCGATGGTTGCGTTACAGCGCGACTCTGCAACCGCGACCGAAGCGGCCATGAAATACTTCGTGTTAGGTGCACTTGCTTCAGGCTTGTTGTTGTATGGAATGTCGATGTTGTACGGCGCTACAGGTAGCCTCGACGTAAATACTATTTCACACGCTATTCAACAAGGCGTGGCGAATAAGCCCTTGTTGGTTTTTGGCTTGGTGTTCATCGTTTCAGGCTTAGCCTTTAAGTTAGGCGCGGTACCTTTCCATATGTGGATTCCTGACGTCTATCACGGCGCACCAACTGCGATGACCATGCTCATTGGTACTGCGCCAAAGCTGGCGGCATTTGCTTTCACCATGCGCATCTTGGTGGAAGGAATGCAACCGTTGATGATTCACTGGTCAAGCATGTTGGCAATCTTGGCAGTGTTATCGATGGCGATCGGTAACATCACGGCGATTTCTCAAACCAACATCAAGCGCATGTTTGCGTACTCCACCATTGCACACATGGGTTTCTTACTTATTGGCGTGTTAAGTGGAGGCATCGAAGGCTATGGTTCGGCGATGTTCTATGCAGTCATCTATGTACTGATGAGTTTGGGTGGTTTTGGCATGATTATGCTTATGTCGCGCGAAGGATTTGAGGCGGATAGTCTCAATGATTTCAAAGGGTTAAATCAGCGCAGCCCTTGGCTTGCCTTTATGATGTTGCTATTGATGTTTTCAATGGCGGGTGTCCCCCCCACAGTAGGCTTTTACGCTAAATTTTCAGTATTGAATGCGGCAGTGCAAGCAGGGCATATTCCTTTAGTGGTTATGGCGGTGCTATTTTCATTGATTGGTGCCTTCTATTACCTACGCATTGTGAAGCTGATGTACTTTGACGCACCAGAGAGCCATGAAAAATTTTACATGCAACCTGATAGCAGCCTGTTGATATCAATCAACGGATTGGCTGTTTTGGCACTGGGCATCTTGCCTGGAACTTTAATGTCGGTGTGCGCAGTGTCAGTACAGCAATCGTTGCTCCTGCAATAATTGAAGTATTTGTTTGATTAAGAACTCCCGCTTTTCGCGGGAGTTTTCATTTGTGGCCAAGATATTTGGAGTGAAAAATGGATTTGCAAGAAACTCAGCTTGATACTGAACTGGTGTACGAGGGAAGTTTTATCCAGGTGCATAAAGATAAAGTCTTGTTACCCGATGGCACGACGAGCAGTCGCGAATACCTAAAGCATCCAGGTGCGGTCGCCGTCATTGCCTTGCTCGATAATGGTAACTTAATTATGGAGAGGCAATTTCGTTATGCCCCGCAGCAAGAATTTATAGAACTGCCAGCCGGGAAAATTGATCACGGTGAAGATACGTTAATCACAGCAAAGCGTGAGTTACTAGAGGAAACTGGCTATGTTGCGAGTGAGTGGACTCATCTTTCTACGGCATGGCCGTGCATTGGCTATGCTGATGAGCGCATGGAATATTATTTAGCCCGTGGGTTAACGCACAAAGGGCGGCAACTGGATGAGGGCGAATTTTTGGAAGTATTTGAGTTGTCACCTGCGGATGCGATTGAGTGGGTTCGCTTAGGAAAAATTACCGATAGTAAAACCATCGTCGGTTTATTCTGGATGGAAAAAACGCTCAAGGGTTGGGCGTAATTAGCACTGTATGAATGCATCAATTTAGGGCGATTTTATTGCGCCCGCACCAAATTGGTGTGGGCGAAGCCCAGTCAGTGGCGATTAAAATAAATAATGATCAATAAAATCAATAGATATTGTCGGTGGAACGAAACTTGCATTCAAGCGCTGGTTTCGCACTTAATGAGGGAATGATGGATAACTTAAAAGTGGGCACCGATGCCCTGTTTATTTTGCTTGGCGCCATTATGGTGCTTGCGATGCATGCCGGTTTTGCTTTTCTGGAGCTGGGGACAGTTCGTAAAAAAAATCAGGTGAACGCCTTAGTCAAAATTCTCAGCGATTTTGCCATATCGACCTTGGCTTATTTCTTTATCGGCTACAGCATTGCGTATGGGGTGAATTTCTTCAGTGGTGCAGAAGAATTGGCGCATAAAAACGGCTACGATTTAGTTAAATTCTTTTTCTTACTCACTTTTGCCGCCGCCATCCCAGCAATTGTTTCAGGAGGCATCGCCGAGAGAGCAAGGTTTAATCCGCAGTTGGCGGCAACCTTTATGTTGGTAGGCTTCGTTTATCCATTTTTTGAAGGCATCGCTTGGAATCATAATTTTGGAATTCAGCAGTGGCTTGGAGCAACTTTCGGTGCCGAATTTCACGATTTTGCCGGTTCTGTTGTCGTCCACGCAGTGGGAGGCTGGATCGCACTGGCAGCCGTTTTATTGCTCGGCGCAAGAAACGGCCGTTACAACAAGGAAGGACGCATTTCTGCTCACCCCCCCTCAAGCATCCCTTTCTTAGCACTGGGCGCGTGGATACTTACCGTGGGTTGGTTTGGCTTTAACGTCATGTCTGCGCAAGAGATTGGCAAGATTAGTGGCTTGGTCGCGGTGAACTCACTAATGGCGATGGTCGGCGGCACCTTGGTAGCACTGTGGGTTGGAAAAAACGACCCAGGCTTTGTGCATAACGGACCACTAGCTGGTTTAGTGGCTGTTTGCGCCGGCTCTGATTTAATGCACCCACTCGGGGCTTTGATCGTAGGTTCTGTGGCTGGTGGATTATTTGTATGGATGTTTACCCTGACTCAAAACCGTTGGAAGATTGATGATGTTCTTGGCGTGTGGCCATTGCATGGGGTATGCGGCGCTTGGGGCGGAATAGCAGCCGGTATATTTGGCATGAAAGCACTGGGTGGAATTGGCGGCATCAACTTTATGTCGCAGCTAATTGGCACATTGCTTGGCATCAGTATCGCCCTGATTGGTGGTTTTGTGGTTTATGGCACAATAAAAAAATTCGTGGGCATCCGTCTTGATGCAGAAGAAGAGTTTAATGGAGCCGACCTGAGTATCCATAAAATTACTGCAACACCCGAGAGAGAGTCAGGTTGGTAATGTCTTTTTTTGCTTATAACATAAACTCAGGTGTCAAATTAACGTAATCCATTGGTACAATGCGGGTAACGGCGATTTGTGCCGATTTTTTGTTTATGGAACCTCTTATGTCTAGCAATCAAATACTGCAATATTTAAAAACTCATGGTGAGCGTCTTGATGCCGAGATCGTAACTGCGATTGGCCTGCCGCTTGCTAAAACTCGCCAGTTGCTATTAGAGTTGGTGGCAAAAGGTGAGGTGATTACATGCGACACGATCAAGTATGAAAAAGGCAAAAAAATTGAGGGAATCAGTTGCCGCCTTTCTGGCTTCACCCCTAAAGCCAAACCAGGTGCGAAATCAAAAGTACAACTGAAGCTTTCCTAAGCTCATTCTTTGAGCAAGGCACTCTTGTAAAGCAACGACTCGCTAAATCGTGGCCCTTTAGAAAGTCTGCGATTAATTTTTGTTGGACAAGTGACCTTCCCAATACTAATGTATACAAGTAAATTCCTGTACTTAATTTAGCGAGCTTCATCAAAGAGCTTTAAATTTCAATACTCAGTTAGGATATAATTTGTCGGCCGATACGTTGGGGCTTTGTGTCGCAACGGGCTTTGCTTTATTGAGTGAGTGTCACTTGGTTTAACAAAGGTGAACGTGAGTTCACCTTTTTTATATTTAAAAATACAAAGATTGGATTACCAGATATGTTCGATTTTGTTCAGGAGAAGAAACGGTTAGTGCAAATTGTATTGGCGCTAATTATTTTGCCATTTGCTTTTTGGGGAGTGGATTCATACCAAAAATCTGGTGGCGGTGAGGCTCTTGCTTCGGTTAATGGTATCAAAATCAGCTCACAAGAATTTGAAACTGCTTTGCGTCAGCAGCAGCAAAAAATGCGTGAGATGGCGGGCCCTGCTTTTGACCAATCTATCTTTGATAAGCCAGAAATTAAGCACTCTATTCTAGAAGGCTTAGTGACGATGCATTTGATGCAATCCCAAGCGCATAAAACCGGTTTAGTTGTTAGTGATGAGCAGTTAGCCAGCGTTATCCTTGGCATCGGCGCTTTTCAGACTGATGGTAAGTTTGATAAGGATAAATTCAAGGTTGAGGTGGCGTCAAACAACATGGATCCATTGACGTTTGAGGCTCGCCTACGCCAAGATTTAACTGCTCGTCAATTGACCGATGCATATACTCAAAACGGCTACGCATCGCAATCTGCGGTTGATAACCTCATTCGCTTAAACGAACAGCAGCGAGTAGTAGCGACTGTGAATTTTAGTGCAGAAAATTTTATATCGAAAGTTAAAATATCTGACGTTGCAGTTGATGAGTACTATAAAAATAATCAACGTGAGTTTCAAACATCTGAGCGCGTAAAAGTTGAGTATGTCACATTCTCCGCAGATTCTCTTTCATCGCATGTTTCAGTAGCTGAGGCAGAAATTAAAAAATACTTTGAAGAGCATGTTGCCGAGTTTGCAACGCAGGAACAGCGTCAAGCAGCACATATTTTGATTGCTGCGCCGGCAACGGCTTCATCTGATGAAAAAGCGGTCGCAAAAACCAAGGCTGAACAGATTTTGCAACAGGTTAAAAAAGCGCCTACGAATTTTGCAGCCCTAGCGAAACAGTATTCTCAAGATCCTGGCTCGGCCGCCAACGGCGGGGATTTGGGTCTGTTTGGGCGAGGTATGTTGGTCAAGCCGTTTGAGGACGCCGCTTATTCTCTCAAAGTTGGGGAGATTAGTGGTTTGGTGCAGTCAAACTTTGGTTTCCACATTATCAAATTGAGCGCTATTAAATCTGCAAAAGGCCAATCTTTGGACGAGGTTAAAGAGATCATAACGCAACGCATCAAAGCGCAAAAAGCGAGTGACCAATTTGCCGAACTTGCAGAAAAATTCGGCAATACTGTTTATGAACAGAGTGATAGCCTGAAGCCTGCTGCTGAATTGGTTAAAGCAACGGTGCAGCCTGCAGTGTGGTTAACCAAAGGACAAGCGCCGTCAGGTATCTGGACGGAGAAAGCATTGCAGACGGCATTTTCAGAGGATGCGATCAAAAATAAGCGCAATACATCTCCTGTCGAAATTGCCCCCAATACTTTGTTGGCGGCAAGAGCGGTTGAGTATCAAGCTGCCAGCGTGCGTACTTTGCAAGAAGTTTCGGCGGCTATTCGCAATCAACTAGAACGTAAGCAAGCGTTTGAATTGGTCGAAAAGCATGGATCAGAACTCTTGGATCGTCTGCAAAAGGGCGAAAAAGTGGACGTTTCATGGTCAGCGACCAAGAGTATCTCGCGAGAGGCTTCTTCCGTTCAACGTGCAGGTGTTGAGTTGGAATTGGCGAAGCAGGTATTTAAAGCAAGTCCAGGCAAGTTGCCTGCATATGTGGGGGTGAAATCCGCTCAGGGCTATATGTTGGCAAGGGTTGATGCAGTGACTGAAATTGCGTCGATTGATGAAGCTAAACGTAGTCGCTATATGCAGCAAATTGCACAAATAACCGGTGAAGCCTTGCTCTCTGCTTATTTGCAAGAAGCTAAGAAAAACGCTGACATAAGCATCAAAGCATTTGCACCAGAAGAGAAAAAATAAAGTGGTTTTAGGTCATTAAAACACCGCTCTTGAAGCGGTGTTTTTTATCGCATACATGGCTTGCTGTATACGGCGCTACTTCAGCCTTCGTATATAATTCGCGGCTATTTTGATTTGAATCGGATTTTTACCCCATGCTGGAAGTAAGTAACCTTGCATGCTCACGTGGCGACCACTCCTTGTTTACTGGGCTGAATTTCTCGCTTGGCGCAGGCGAGTTGATGCAGGTGCAAGGTGAAAATGGTAGCGGCAAAACCAGCTTGTTGCGTACCCTGTGTGGCTTCATGCAACCTGTCGCCGGCGAAATACGCTGGAGAGGTGAAAGCGTCAAAGAATTAGCCGAAGCGTATTTTTCCGAGATGATTTACCTCGGTCATCACAACGCCATTAAAGATGAATTGAACGCGTTAGAAAACCTACAGATCAGCACAGGTCTAGCAGGTTGCGAAGTGGATGATAAAGAGTCGTTGGCCGCTTTGCGCCGCATGGGACTACGCCGTCGCGAGCATTTGCCAGTGAAAGTGCTATCACAGGGCCAGCGCCGGCGCGTTGCTTTGAGTCGTTTGCTCATTGGTAATGTTCCTTTGTGGATTTTGGATGAGCCATTGACCGCGCTAGATGTGGGGGCTGTCGATTTAATGCAGGAACTTATTGGCGAACACTTGTCGAAGGGGGGCATGGTTATTTTTACCACTCATCAACCTTTGCAAGTGGCAGGTGTTACAACCAAGCAATTGATGCTGTCATGAACAAATTATCTTTGCTTGGATTGCTGGTAACCATCATTCGACGAGATTTGTTACTAGCGATGCGTCGGCGATCTGATGTGTTGACCACATTGATATTTTTCGTGATGGTGGTGAGTTTGTTTCCACTCGGTGTTGGGCCTGAGTTGGATATGTTGCGCAAAATGGCTGGTGGTATTGTATGGGTTGCTGCGCTGTTGTCATCGATGTTGTCGCTGGGGCGAATGTTTTCGGCAGACTATTTGGATGGCACCTTAGAGCAGATGCTGTTAGCGCCGCAGTCGTTATCGGTATTGGTATTAGGCAAAATTTTGGCGCACTGGATGTTGTCTGGTTTGCCCTTAGTGCTAATTGCACCCGTGCTGGGGCTACAATTTGACATGTCCCCAGATGCCTTACTCGTAATGGTGTTGATGTTGTTGTTAGGTACACCCATACTCAGCATGATTGGTGCGATTGGCGCAGCGCTCACCTTAGGTTTGCGGGGAGGTGGCGTTTTGGTTTCTTTGTTGGTGTTGCCCTTGTGCATTCCAGTATTGATTTTTGGAGCAGGGGCAATTGAGGCGGTGAACACTGGCATGACGATTGTGCCGCATGCGTCTTTATTAGGCGCAATGTTGCTTGTAGCATTAGCTTTTACGCCTTGGGTTACGGCTCAAGCTTTGCGTATTTCAATGGAGTGAGATTTGTCGATTAACTGGTTTAAATATTCCGCACCCTCAACTTTCTATCACTTGGCAGGCAAGTTGATTCCTTGGTTTGCAGTACCTGCCGCATTTTTGTTCGTGGTGGGCTTGTATATTGGCTTCTTCGTTGCCCCGCCGGATGCAGTGCAAAGCGAAGCCTACCGCATCATTTTTATTCATGTGCCCGCCTCCATATTGTCGATGTTTATTTACCTCCTTATGGCGGGCTATGCTGCACTGGGATTGATTTTTAATACCCGCCTGTCTTCTATGATGGCAACGTCCTTAGCGCCAACAGGAGCATTGTTTGCTTTTATCTCACTGTGGACCGGTGCGTTGTGGGGTAAACCAATGTGGGGTGCATGGTGGGTTTGGGATGCCCGCCTGACCTCTGAACTCATTTTGTTATTTTTGTATTTGGGTTTCATTGCCTTGCAAGCTTCAATTGATGACCCTCGTCGCGCTGATCGCGCGGGTGCGCTGTTGGCTATTGTTGGTTCAGTGAACGTGCCGATTATTTATTTCTCGGTCAAGTGGTGGAACACCTTGCATCAAGGCTCGACCATCAAATTCACTGGCACTAGCATGCACATCGCCATGCAGCAAGCCATGTTCATCACGTTAGCGGCCTGTTGGCTGTATGTCATCGCGGTGAGCTTGGCTCGCGTTCGTAGCATTATTTTGGAACGGGAACGCGCGACGCAATGGGTGAGCGAGTTGCAGGAGGTGCGATCATGACACGGTGCGCGAAAGCGGAGGGCGCGGGAATGAGCGCGTCGAACCTCCGTCGCCAAACGATGGATTTCACTAGGAACGTTTCGGGGGTGAAGTCATGAACTGGTACGAATTTTTTGCTATGAATGGCTATGGCTTCTTTGTTTGGGGTTCTTACGGCGTGGCTGTGCTGATATTCCTGATTGAAATAGCACTGGTTCGCCATAAAAGAAAGATTACATTACAGCAGTTACGCTTGATGCGTGACGCAGGAGAAGAAGAATGACACCGCGTAAAAAACGATTAATGTTTATTTTGTTTGGCGTAGCACTATTGGGTGGCGCGGTTGGCTTGGTGTTGTTTGCCTTGAAAGATAATGTCAGCTTGTATTTCACACCAACGCAAGTATTCAATAAAGAAGCCCCACAAGGCCGTAGCTTCCGTATTGGTGGTCTAGTGGAAGAGGGCAGTGTCGTGCGAGCCAAAGACGGGTTGACCGTCCATTTCAAAATTACCGACACTTCAAAAGAGATGGAAGTGGTTTACAAAGGCATCCTGCCTGATCTTTTTAAAGAAGGTAAAGGTGTAGTTGCTCAGGGTAAGCTGCAAGAAGGCAATGTGTTTTACGCTGATGAAGTGCTGGCAAAACACGACGAGAACTATATGCCGCCTGAAGCTAAAGATGCTTTGGATAAAGCACAGAAAAATAATGCAGCAGCTTCCGCTGTGACTCCTACTAAATAATCGGATTTCCCCATGATTTCTCAAACTATGATTCCTGAACTTGGAAATTTTGCGCTGATCGTTGCGTTGTTTCTTGCGCTGATTCAAGGCGGACTCCCAATCTATGGCGCGGCTCGCAGTAACTCTGTGTTAATGGGAGTTGCCAGACCACTAGCGTTTGGGCAATTTGTATTTATTACCTTTGCTTTTGTGTGCTTACTGATCTCTTTCATCAACAATGATTTCTCGGTGTTGTACGTGGCACAACATTCAAACTCGCAATTGCCGATTGAGTATCGCATCGCGGCCTTGTGGGGCGGCCATGAGGGTTCGTTATTGTTGTGGGCTTTTTTATTGGCATTGTGGAGCATCGCCGTCGCGTCATTCAGCAAGCACCTTCCACAAGAAATGGTGGCTCGCGTCATTGGCGTGATGGGTCTAATCTCGGTTGGTTTCCTATTGTTTATGCTGTTTACCTCCAACCCATTTGATCGCTTGTTCCCCGCTGCGATGGATGGTCGCGATTTAAATCCTTTATTGCAAGATCCTGGTCTCGTGATTCATCCGCCGATGCTTTATATGGGTTATGTGGGTTTTTCTGTCGCGTTTGCTTTCGCTATCTCTGCTTTGTTGGGTGGTCAGCTTGATTCAACCTGGGCACGCTGGTCGCGTCCGTGGACGACGATTGCTTGGGTATTTATGACCTTTGGTATCGCTTTGGGTAGTTGGTGGGCCTATTACGAACTGGGTTGGGGCGGCTGGTGGTTTTGGGACCCTGTTGAAAATGCTTCCTTCATGCCTTGGTTGGTGGGTACCGCGCTCATTCACTCGCTCGCTGTCACAGAAAAACGTGGCGCATTTAAAAGCTGGACCGTGTTGCTGGCGATTGCCGCTTTCTCACTGAGCCTGTTGGGCACCTTCCTCGTCCGCTCTGGTGTGTTGACTTCGGTGCATGCTTTTGCGACCGATCCAAAGCGCGGTGTTTTTATTCTGTCCTTCCTCGTCATCGTAATTGGCGCATCCTTGTTGTTGTTCGCATGGCGTGCGCCGAAAATTGGTTTGGGTGGCAAGTTTGACATTATCTCGAGAGAGTCGATGTTGCTCACCAACAACGTGCTGTTATCAGTAGCCTCAGCTTCGGTATTCCTCGGCACGCTCTATCCTTTGTTTATGGATGCGCTAGGTTTCGGCAAGCTATCTGTTGGCCCTCCCTATTTCAACACAGTGTTTGTGCCATTGATGGCGCTGTTGATTGTCATGATGGGTTTAGGCCCTGTCGCTCGTTGGAAGCAAGCGAGCTTGTCCGATATTTGGGCTCGCGTGCGCTGGGCATTCGTTGTGAGCCTAACTCTCGCACTCTTGCTACCGCTTGCATTGGGTACTTGGACACCGTTAATAGCGCTTGGATTCATGTTGGCTTTCTGGGTAATCACGACCGGCGCGCTCGATTTGCATAAACGCTTAGGCAATGAGGGCAGCCTGATGCACAGACTTAAAAAACAATCGCTCAGCTATTACGGTATGCAGCTCGCTCACTTAGGTATCGCGGTCTTCGTGATCGGCGTAACGATGGTTAAAGGCTACGAAACTGAGCGTGATGTGCGTATGGAAGTAGGCGACACGGTTGAGGCAGGAGGTTATGTCTTCCGCTTTGATGGGGTGACAGATATTGAAGGACCTAACTATCACGCTGCTCGCGGGCATGTTGTGATTAAGAAGAATGACCGTATCGTGAACGAGCTCTTCCCGGAAAAACGTAATTACAACGCCTCGGGAATGCCGATGACCGAAGCGGCGATTGAACCAGGTTTATTTGGCGATTTGTATGTTTCCTTGGGTGAACCGATCCCTGATAGCAATGGTGCTTGGGCTGTGCGCGTTTACGTAAAACCGTTCGTTGATTGGATTTGGGCTGGTTGCGTGTTGATGGCATTAGGCGGAATTTTCGCAATTAGTGATCGTCGTTACCGAATTCACGCGAAAAAAAATAAGGATGCGCTCGAGCCAGAAGCTGCCGTAAAGGAGAAAACAGCATGAATCGTTTTATTTGGCCGTTTGTTATTTTTGTAGTGTTGGCAGGCTTTCTATATGTCGGACTCAATCTTGATCCACGCGAAGTCCCTTCACCTTTAGTCGGCAAGCCTGCTCCCACTTTCACCTTACCGCAGCTGGCTGAACCAACTAAACAGTTTTCACCTGCCGATATGAAAGGCAAAGTGTGGTTACTCAACGTTTGGGCTTCATGGTGTGTTTCTTGTCGTGAAGAGCATCCCGTACTTCTTGATTTATCTCGCCAAAACATCGTGCCAATTTATGGTCTCGATTACAAAGATAAAAGGGCTGATGCGCTGACAACCTTGCGCGAGGGCGGTAATCCCTATGTGCTGAGCGTCTCAGACATAGAGGGCCGTATCGGCATTGCTTACGGAGTGTATGGCGTGCCAGAAACTTACGTGATCGATAAGCAGGGCGTCATTCAATACAAACAGATTGGCCCAGTGACACCACAAAACCTGCGCGAAAAAATCTTGCCGCTGGTGGCCGAGTTGGAGAAAAAACCATGATGCGCTCCCTGTTGGTTTTATTATTTTGTTTGATACCCACTTTCGCTAGTGCCGGCGAAGCCAAAGATATGGCTGCCGACCCTGTGTTAGAAAAACGTATGATTGGTTTGGCAGAAAAATTGCGTTGTCTTGTTTGCCAAAATGAATCGCTCGCAAGCTCTCATGCTGAACTTGCTGAAGATCTGCGACGTGAAGTACGTGAACAGATGAACAAAGGTTTGACGGATCAAGAAATCATTGATTATCTAGTGTCACGTTACGGCGATTTTGTGCTGTATCAACCGCCGGTTAAGTCATATACATTGCTACTTTGGTTTGGCCCGTTTGCATTGCTATTAGTAGCAGGTGGCGCGTTGTTTCTGCAACTCCGAAAACGTCGTCAAGCGGTGCCCGAAATTGCCCTTTCTGCTGAAGCACAACAACGCGCGAATACCTTACTCAATAACGATAAAGAAAATAAAGCATGACAATATTTTGGATAATCAGCGCGCTACTCATTGTTGTAGCCATATTGTTTGTGGTGCTGCCATTGTGGCGTGGAGGACATAAGAGCAATGCCGTCGCGCGAGATGCGGCTAACCTCGAAATTTTCCGCGACCAAATCGCCGAGATGGATTTGGATCTCAGTAACGGATTGTTAACACCTGAGCTGCATGAACAGGGCAAGCGCGAGTTGCAGTCACGATTATTAGATGAGGTTAAGGAAGAACAAACTGAAACAGCTTTACATAACCCATTTAAAAAATTGGCTATCGCTCTTGCTGTTGTTTTGCCATTGGCGATGGTTGGGCTTTATCTAAAAATTGGTAATCTTAACGCCTTCGCGCCTGAGGCTGCGATGATGAATGCCAGCTTGCCAGCCAATACCAGCATGCCCGCATCAATCAAAACCTTAGAAGACAAGATTGCGCAAAATCCGGCAGATGGCGAATCGTTATTATTACTTGCGCGTGCCTATGGCGAAATGGAGCGTTATTCAGACTCAGTAAAACTTTATGAAAAGCTTACCGAATTTGTAAAAGATGAAGCGTGGATTTGGGCTGACTACGCGGACATGTTGGCAATGGTGCATGGTCAAAAACTCGCCGGTCCACCAACTAAACTGATTGAAAAGGCGCTTGCGCTTGATCCGAACCACCCCAAAGCGTTGGCTTTGGCAGGCTCGGCCGCGATGGAGAGCGGAGATTACCAAGCTGCGGTTCGTCATTGGGGGCACTTATTAAATGGCCTCCCTGCGGATAGTGAAGATGCCAAAATGATCGCTGGGGGTATCCAACAAGCTAAGCAATTTATGGCCCAAGCTAAAGGCGGAAAAGCGCCGATGATGGAGCAGAGCGCACCCGCGCAACAACCTAATCAATCCGCCTCGGCGGGTAAAGAACGCATTACTGGAACAGTAACGTTGAGCCCCGCGCTTAAAGCGCAGACCAGCCCAACAGATACGGTGTTTGTGTTGGCACGTGCTGCGCAAGGCCCGAAAATGCCACTGGCGATTGTGCGTAAACAAGTGAAAGATTTGCCATTGGAATTTAGTTTGGATGACAGCATGGCAATGGCACCGCAGATGAAACTATCCAATTTTGATGAGGTGGTGGTTGTGGCTCGTATCTCCAAATCAGGAAATGCCATGTCTGAACCGGGGGATTTACAAGGAATGAGCAGTCCATTAAAGCCTGGCAAGAGCGGATTGAAAATTACTATTGACTCCGCAGTGAAATAGAGCAAAAGCAATTTTATCGTTTAAAATAACTCAATAAAAACAATATATTAAATAGGGATGGCTTGCATAGCATTCCTATTTATTTTAGTGCTCTAAAAAGCCATCATTGAAATAGCCTAGTTTTTCACCTTTATTCGGCCCATGCCGAAAATCTCAAACTGCTACCTTAGCGTCAAGCCAGTGTCTTGGTTATAACGTGAATGAGGTAGATCATGTCAGTTCAAAAGAAAATTCGTTTAGTTACCGATGAGAACCGTGCCGAAACAGAGGCAATCCATGAGGCGCGTGGCCGTATGGAAGCTGAAATCGAAGCGCAACTCGCGGTGCAGGTGAGGGCACGTGCTGAGGCACATGCTCGTGCAATTGCCCACAGCAAAGTGCGGCAAGAAAACGACTTGGCTGATCAAATCGAATTACGTAGCCGAAACGAGTCGCAATTAGTGGCTGAAGTGCAATCGCGTTTGCTTTTAGAGCGCGAATTAACTGACGCGGCTAACCAAAAATTAAAAGCTGAACAGATCTTAACAGAGGCTGTTCAGGAAAAGATTGATGCGGAACGACAAGCGAAGGCGGAGTTAGAAAGACGCCTGAGTGAAGAGCAGCGCATGCGCACGCTGATCGAAGAGCGTGCGAATATGGATAGGGAGTCTGCATTGCTGGCGCAAGAAAAGATCAGTGCGGAAGTTCGATTAACAAAAGCGGCACAAGAAAAATTTAACGCTGAAAAAGAAGTGTTGGCGCTGGTGAATGCCAAGCTGATGGCAGAAACTGCTGCGCAAGAAGCCAATCAATATCGTTCTCGCGCTGAAACGATTGCGTTGGCAGAGATTCAAGCACGTGTAGCCGCAACGCTTGAGGCTGAACGCGCCGAATTGGCGCGTGCCGAGGAAGAGCGCCAAGTGACTGAGACAATTGAGATGCGTGCTCGCATCGAGCAACAAGCACAAGCTGAAGCCAGTGCGCGTGTGGCAGCTGAATTAAAGATTGCCGAAATTGCACGAATTGCCGCTGAAAAAGAGCAAGAAAGTCGTATTGCAGTTGAGCGTAAATTGAAAGCCGAGCAAGAAATGTTGGCCTTGCTGAATGCGCGTGTTGAGATTGAGCAAGCCGCTGCACTTGAGCGCGAAGAAGCAAATAAATTACTTGAAGTAGCAGAAATTGAAGCACGTGATTTATTAGCCGCGGAGACACAAGCCAAGCAAGCTGCCGCCGCAAAAATGCATGCCGAGCGCGATTTAGTGGATGTGGCTCGCCATCGTGCTGAAGCTGAAATGCGTGCGGCACGCGGTGTTGAGTTGCAACTTCAAGCTGAAACTGCCGCGATCGAAATCGCCAATCAAAATGCACAGTACGCTGACATCGCGAAACAAAAAGCGGATGAACGCGCCGCAATGGATGCGCAAATTCTGCCTAATCAGCAAAAATTAGCAAAGACTGAAGCTCAAGCAACGCAAAAAATGCAGAAAAAATTTGATGCATTGAATGAACGTTTGGCTATGGCTGAAGAGCGTTGCGAGCTGATGGTAGCTGCGTGTCTAGCTGAAGAAGAGATGCTGGCTGCTGAAACGATGGCACTCCATGCCGAACAGTTGCGCGTTGCCGCAGACAAGCAAGCCGCAGAAGCCGCTCAAAAACGTGCCGCCTTGGCTGAAGAAGCGAAAATTATTTCTGATCAACGCACGGATGCAGAGAACGCAGCGATTGAGGCCATCACGCTGCGTATGAAAACAGAGCAAGAAGCAATTGAAGCCGACAACGCACGTGTGGCGATGGAAGTTCGGGCTCAAGAAGCCGCCGCCGCTCATGTTGTTGCTACTGCCGCTGCGACCGCCATTGAGAAATCTAGAGAAGATTTTGAAATGCGTGCTTTGAATATGGAAAAAATGCGTTGTGATTCGGAAGCGCGTGCCGCAAAAGCTGAAGAAGAAAAATTGCAAGCGGAGGGTCGTGCTGCTGTCGCTGCACGCCAGCGTGTTGCCGCTGCAAGGCAAGCTAAACAGCTGGCTGAAGAGCGTGAGCGTGAAGACTTTGCGCACTTTGAACTGGAGCAGCAACGAATTGCTGAAGAGTTACGCGTGAACGAAGCACTAAAAGAGCGTATGGAAATTGAACAACGTACCATGCTTGAAGCTGAAGCCCGTATTGAAGCTGAACATGAGGCGTCAGAAGCTGCACGTCAACGTTCAATTGCTGAACTGATGGCGAAGGAAGCCGCTAAAGAAAAACAAAATGCTGAGCAACAAACCATGAGTGCGATGCATGCACGTGAAGAAATGGATCGTCAGCTGACTGCTTTTGAACGCAAAGAGTTTGAGCGCATCAGTGCTGAGATTGAGACAGGTGAGTTACTGATGAAATTGCGCAGAACAAGCTTAGTGAGCAAAATGTCTCAAATTGGTTTGGCGGCGTCCTTGGTGTTCAGTCTGGGTTTCTTAATGGTGGGTGGCAGTTCAGTGGCCACTGCCGGAGCTGCGAATCAAACCCTCATTACTACTGCGGCCCCAACACAAAGCGAAAAGCCAGTGGCGGTAGCTAGCTTTAAGATGTCTACTGAGCTATCTAATTTTGCTGATCGCACAGCAAAGTAATTTTCCAAGTTTTAGATTTTTTTTGACTCAAAACGGGGACTTGCTCCCCGTTTTTTGTTGTGAGGGAAAATTATTTAAAATTTTCAAATTGCACGCCTCAACGTTTGGACATATCCTCTAGCTTCACCTGTATGGCAAAGCCTCAAGCAAACATGAAATCTGAAAATTCAAGAGTACAAATCAGCTTGCCGTTTTTTAACATGTTGCGCAGCTATCATCGCCATTGGTTAAAAAATGATATCGCCGCAGGTCTATCTGCCTGCATTGTGATGATTCCCTCTGTGATTGCCTATGCAGAACTAGTACATTTGCCTCCCATTGCTGGGTTATATGCCGCACTAGCGGCATCAATTGGCTACGCACTTTTTGCCAGTTCGAGGCACGTGATTGCAGGGCCAGACGCGGCAATTGGTCTGTTAGCAGGCACCGCAATTTTGCCTTTAGCGCTGGGGGATCCCTCTCGGATGGCGATGTTGGCAGCAGAATTGGGTTTACTCTCGGGGGTGGTGTTGCTATTAGCGGCTCGTCTTAACTTGGGGGTGATTGCCGATTTGCTCTCTCGGCCTGTGCTGGTAGGTTATCTAAATGGTGCATCGTTGGTCCTCATCGCCACGCAATTGGGAAAGCTGTTTGCCATTAAGAGCGAGGGGGAAGACTTCTTTCCTTTATTATTTAATTTAATCAACAAGATGAGCGATGCGCATTGGCCGACCATGGTTTTCGGCGCGTTGTTGATTTTGTTGCTTTTGGCCATAGTGCGTTGGTTGCCAAAATTACCAGGCGCTTTAGCCGTATCTGCAGTAGCGATTTTAGCGACTTATTTATTTAACCTCGGAGAGCTGGGAATCGCGTTGGTGGGTGAAGTCCCTTCCGGCATCCCGAGCATGGAGGTGTTTGTGCCACGCTGGTCGGATATTTCCGCACTAGCACCCGCCGCAGTTGCGATTGCCTTCTTAACTTTCTCTGATGGTGTTTTATTAGCGCAAACTTTTGCGGAAAAGCACAATTATCAAGTCGATCCCAATCAAGAGTTGGTGGCTCTCGGTTCCGCAAATATTTTGGCTTCGATGTGGCAGGGGTTCCCTGTTTCAGCGAGCCAGTCACGCACCTCGATTGTGGATGCTACGGGAGGCCATTCGCAAGTTGCGCAAATGGTTGCGGCGGCGGGGCTATTGTTGTTCTTAGTATTTTTAACCGGACTAATCGCCTTGCTACCCAAAGTTGCTTTAGGGGCAATCTTGATTATGGCGGCAATCGGCATGTTGGAGTTTGCGTCACTGCGCAATCTTTACAAGGTTGATCGTAACGAATTTTCGATCGCGATAGCTGTGATGTCGGCAATCCTGATTGCTGGAGTCGTGACTGGCATTATTGCGGGTTTGTTGTTGTCTCTCATTGCGGTGTTGGTTGAAATTTCGCGTCCACGAGATGCGGTATTGAAGCGCTTAATTAAGGACGGAAAGTTTCATGATTGCCTTGAGGAAGACGAGGCTGAGGATGTGCCGGGTGTGATTGTTTATCGCCTTTATGCGCCACTGATTTTTGCGAATGCGCGCTATGTTGTAAAACGTATTCGCGAATTGGTAGAGCAAACAAGCAATGTGAAATGGTTAATTATTGATGCTCAAGCTATTACTGATATGGACGTGACAGCGGCGCAGCGTTTCGCAGAATTGCATCGTGAAATGTTAGGGCAGGGGGTCGAAATTAAAATCGCTGATGCGCCAAGGCCTTTCCGTGAAGAACTCGCCAAGGTCGGATTATCGGAAGCATTGGGTAGCCAGCAGTTTTTTGTATCAGTGAAAAAAGCGGTTGAAGCATTTGAGCAACAGCAATCACCGAGCTTTTAACAGCTTAGAAATAGAGTAAGATTCGGACCCTCTTCGTTTTACTCTCAATCTGCAAGGCCACACTATGTTGAACATTAACCCTCTACTTTTAGTTTTAATTTTCATCTCTTCTTTAGTGGGCTGTGGCTCAAAGGAAAACCAACCCGCACCTGCAGCGGGCAGTGCGCCTCCACCTCCAGAAGTTGATGTGGTGACTGTGGCAACAGACTCAGTGGTATTAACTCAAGATCTTCCCGGTCGCTTACAGGCTTACCGTACCGCGCAGGTACGAGCACGTATAGAAGGTGTCGTCGAAAAGCGCTTGTTTACAGAGGGAAGTGACGTCAAAGCGGGCGATAAATTATTTTTGATTGATCCTCGTAGCTATACCGCTGCGAATGAATCAGCAAAAGCAGAAGTCGAAGTTGCTCAGCGTAATCTGGACCGCAATAAATCGTTGCTCGAATCAAAAATGGTCAGTGCACAAAATTATGATTTAGCTGAAGCCAAATTAAAACAGACACAAGCTGCGCTAGCTAAAACCCAAATCGACTTGGAAAATGCCCATGTCCCAGCCCCGATCTCAGGTCATATTGGTCGTGCGCAGGTGACAGAAGGTGCGTTGGTTGGTAAGGGCGAAGCAACGCTCTTAGCAACGGTGGAGCAAATTGATCCGATTTATGCCAACTTCAATCAATCAGGTGCCGATGTTTTGCGACTGCAACAAGCTATCAAGTCGGGCAAAGTTAGGCGGGCTGATTCCACTAAAGTTGAACTGATGCTCGAAGATGGTAGTGTTTATCCATTGCCGGGGAAATTAATATTTTCCGATTTGGCAGTTGATCCCAGTACTGGTAGCGTTTCGATTCGTGCAGTGTTTCAAAATCCAAACAAAGAGTTACTTCCTGGCATGTTTGCACGGATTCGCTTCCCCGAAGCCAATTTGGATAACACGATTAAGTTGCCGCAGCGTGCAGTGCAAGCTGGGCCGCAAGGTCAGTTTGTGATGGTTGTGGATGCGGAGAGTAAGGCAACTCCGCGTCCAGTAAAAACCGGTGGAATGTCTGGATCAGATTTTGTCATTAGTAGCGGTTTAAAAGTAGGTGATCAAGTGATTGTGAATGGCCTACAAAAAGCGAGGCCGGGAACTGTCGTTAAGCCTGTGCCGTGGAATCCGCAAGCAGCTACGCAACCTACCGAGAAAAAGTGAGGTAGGGCGTGTTAGCTAAATTCTTTATTGATCGCCCCATCTTTGCATGGGTAATCGCCCTGATCATTATCTTAGGCGGTGCACTTGCGCTACGTAGCTTACCGGTCTCTTCATACCCTGCAGTAGCGCCGCCAGCATTAGGTATTAATATTTCTTACCCAGGCGCATCTTCTCAAGTGGTTGAGGAAACTGTTGTCTCTATGGTTGAGCAAGAGATGAACGGCATTGAGCGTCTTCTTTACACTGAATCATCCTCAGAATTGGGGCGTGGCACGATTACGTTAACTTTTGAAGCGGGCACCAATCTTGATGTGGCTGCAGTCGAAACCCAAAATCGGATTAAGCGTGTGGAAGCACGTTTGCCAGAAGAGGTGCGTCGAGGTGGCGTGATTGTAGCCAAGTCAGCACGAAATTATTTGATGTTTGTTTCACTTTTTTCGCCCGATAAGAGCAAAGACTACGTGGAGCTTGGTAGTTATGTTTCAGCCAGTGTGATTGAGAACATACGTCGCGTGCCAGGAGTGGGTGAGGCGGTATTATTTGGCACCGAGTATTCGATGTGGCTCTGGCTCAAACCAGAGAAATTGCAGGCTTACAACCTCACGGCCGCTGATGTGAGTGCCGCGGTTAAGTCGCAAAACACTCAGTTAGCAACTGGCGAATTAGGGCAGCTTCCCGCTGTGGCAGGCCAGCAACTTAATGCGGTGATTGTGACAAAAAGTCGACTTGCTACGCCAGAAGAGTTTGGTAACGTCATTGTTCGCTCCTCACCCAATGGCGCAACCGTGCGTGTTAAAGATATTGCACGGGTTGAACTAGGCGCTCAGGACTACTCCATTTCGGCACGATTGGATAGCCAGCCGGCGGCTTCAGTGGCGATACGTTTGCTACCCGGTGCCAATGCGCTTGATACCGCAAGAGCAGTCAAAGCAAAAATGACGGAGCTTTCGAAGGGATTCCCCAAAGGGGTAGAGTGGGTTGTGCCCTACGACACATCGAAGTTTGTCGAAATTTCTATTCATGAAGTGTTAATTACCTTGGCAGAAGCAATGCTGCTGGTGTTCTTGGTGATGTATCTCTTCTTGGAAAATCTCCGTGCCACACTCATCCCCGCTGTGGTAGTACCTGTCGCTTTAATGGGCGCACTGATTGGACTCTATTTGTTCGGTTACTCTATCAACGTGTTGACCTTGTTTGCCATGGTGCTCGCGATTGGTATTGTGGTGGACGATGCCATCGTGGTGGTGGAAAACGTCGAACGCATTATGACCGAGGAAGGCCTGTCGCCCCGCGATGCGACACGCAAGGCAATGGATCAGATATTCGGCGCAATTATTGCGATCACCTTGGTATTGTCAGCGGTCTTTATTCCGATGGCGTTTTTTGGTGGCTCGGTAGGAGTGATTTATCGCCAATTTGCGGTGACTTTGATTTTAACGATGGTGTTCTCAGCCTTAATGGCACTGACATTGACACCAGCGCTATGCGCGACTTTGCTGAAGCACAATTTGCAGGAAGAGCTGAAATCAAAGCGCGGATTCTTTGGTTGGTTTAACCAATTTTTTACCAAGACTGCTGATCGCTATCGCAATGGAGTCGCTAGGATTTTAAAAAATACTGGCCGTTACATGGCTGTCTTTTTGGTGATCGTCATTGCAATGGGCTGGCTGTTCTCCAGATTGCCCGGAAGCTTTTTGCCGGATGAGGATCAGGGATATTTTGTTAGTGTGATTCAATTACCGCCTGGAGCTACACGTGAACGGGCGCTGGAAGTGCTATCCCAAGCTGAACAGTTCTATCTTAAACAACCTGAAGTTGAACACGTTATTGGCGTGGCGGGATTTTCTTTCTTCGGTCGCGGGCAAAACTCAGCGATTAACTTTGTGCGGCTAAAAGGTTGGGATCAGCGTCCTAATCCTGAAAATTCTGCGGGCTCATTGGTTAAACGCGCCAACATGACGCTTTTCCGCATTAAGCAAGCGATGATTTTTGCAGTGAATGTGCCGCCGATTCCTGAGCTTGGGGCACTGGGTGGTTTTGACTTCCGCCTGCAAGATCGCTCAGGGCAGGGGAGAGAGAAACTCACCGAAATTCGAAACATGGTGTTGGGCTTGGCAAGTAAAAATCCGGCATTGGCGGGCGTTCGGCCTGAAGGTCAGGAGCCAAGCCCTCAGTTATTCCTTGATGTGGACCGCACAAAAGCCGGTGCGCTGGGCATTAGCATGGCAAACCTTAATGAGACTATGCAGTCTGTTTTGGGCTCAGCCTACATTAATGACTTCGTTCGGCAAGGGCGAATTTTGCGCGTGCAAATGCAGGCGGATGCCAATACACGATCGACTCCAGAACAGATTATGAAAGTCGCTGTGCGCAATGATAAAGGCGACATGATTACCTTATCGGAAATTGCCACGGTGCGTTGGATTGTAGGCTCACCTAAACTCGATCGCTACAACGGCTCGCCTTCGATGAAAATTTCCGGTTCACCTGCGCCAGGGCGAAGTTCAGGTGAGGCCATGGAAGCAATGGAAGAGATAGCACAACAGCTCCCTCCCGGATTTGGCTTTGATTGGTCTGGCACTTCCCTTGAAGAGCGAATGTCTGGTAGCCAAGCGCCATTTTTATTTAGTCTATCTTTGATTGTGGTGTTTTTATGTTTGGCAGCACTGTACGAGAGCTGGTCTATTCCAGCAGCTGTTCTATTGGCTGTGCCGCTTGGTATATTGGGCGCAGTATTGGCGGTGACGTTGCGTGGGCTACCTAACGATGTTTATTTCAAAGTAGGTTTGATTGCGATTATCGGTCTGTCGTCCAAAAATGCGATTTTGATTATTGAGTTTGCACGAGATCTACAAGATCAGGGGCATGATTTGATTGAGGCTACGTTAGAGGCCTGTCGCTTGCGTTTCCGACCAATCTTGATGACCTCAATTGCCTTTGTGGTGGGGGTATTGCCATTGGCTATATCGACTGGTGCCGGTGCCAATGGCCGTCATGCGATTGGTACAGGGGTGATTGGGGGAATGATTGCAGCAACGGTGTTAGCTGTGTTTCTAGTGCCAGTATTTTTTGTGGTGGTACGCCGACTCTTCCCAGGACATGTGCGCCACCAACTAGCTGACGCACATAAAGCCGAGTAACTTAGGAATTTTTCTTTTTATGGAAAAGGTTAATTAGATTATTGGTGGATGAGTCGTGCGCAGTCGCCGTTGCTGGACTGTGTAATTCAGGCAATAGTTTGTTGGCAAGCTGCTTACCAAACTCAACCCCCCACTGATCAAACGAGTTGATGTTCCAAACGACTCCTTCAACAAAAACTTTTTGTTCGTAAAGCGCAATCAACATGCCCAGTGTGTAGGGATCGAGTTTTTCAAAGAGCAATGTATTGGTTGGGCGATTACCCGGAAATACTTTGCTGGGTAGTAAAGATTCAAGTGCATCACCAGACAACCCTTGCGCCACCAGCTCAGCTCGTGCTTCAGCCTCTGTTTTGCCCAACATCAGCGCTTCTGTTTGCGCGAAACAATTCGACAGCAACATGGCATGGTGTTCGCCAATTGGATTATGGCTATTCAGCGGTGCTAAAAAATCTGCGGGAACAACGCGCGTGCCCTGATGAATCAGTTGATAGAAAGAATGTTGGCCGTTGGTGCCGGGTTCGCCCCAGATCGTAAATTCTGTATCGTAGTCGACGGCCTCACCATCACGATCAACACGTTTACCGTTACTCTCCATTTCAAGTTGCTGCAAGTAAGCGGGGAAGTGATGCAGGTACTGGTCGTATGGCAACACGGCATGAGAGCCAATGCCAAAGAAATTACCGTACCAAACGCCTAGAAGCCCTAAAATTACCGGCATATTTTTTTCTAAGGGCGCATGGCGGAAGTGTTCATCCATCGCATGAGCACCAGCGAGCAGGCGTTCAAAATTATCCATGCCGATGTAAAGTGCGATAGGCAAGCCGATAGCTGACCACAATGAATAACGTCCACCAACCCAATCCCAAAATTCAAATACGTTTTCTGGATTGATGCCGAATTTGGATGTTTCGGTCAAATTAGTAGAGACCGCAGCAAAGTGCTTGGCCACTGCTTCTTCAGAGCCTAGACGCTCAACTAACCAGGCGCGTGCTGTGCGCGCATTAGTGAGCGTTTCTTGAGTGGTAAAGGTTTTTGAGCTAACGATGAAAAGCGTTTTTTCTGGGTCTAAGGTTTTTAATACCTCAGCAATATCGGTAGCATCTACGTTTGAAACAAAATGTGCAGTTAGCTCGTCACTTGCATAAGGTTTGAGCGCCTCACACGCCATCAAAGGACCGAGTGCAGAACCGCCAATGCCGATGTTTACAAAGTGACAAATTTTCTTGCCGGTGTAACCCCGCGCATGCCCTGAGCGCACGGCCTCTGTAAAGCTGCGCATGTGATCCAGCACGCGATGTACGTCAGGAATAATATTCTTGCCGTCAACTTTGATTTGACGATCTTTCGGTGAGCGCAATGCACTATGCAAAACTGCGCGACCTTCGCTGGTATTGATTTTTTCGCCGTTAAATTGGCGGTTAATCCAATCGTTCAGATTAGATTGTTTGGCTAGGTTGACTAGTAGAGAGACAGTTTCTTCAGTGATGATGTTCTTCGAGTAGTCGAATAATAGACCATCTAAACGTAGAGAAAATTTATCGAAGCGATTTGCATCAGAGCGAAACATCTCACGCATGGGCTGTTTGTGAATGCCCTCATAATGAGCGGAAAGAGCTTGCCAAGCAGGTGAGCGTGTGAGGTTCGACATTATAGTGACTCAATAAATATTTCTAGCGTTTAATACACTTCCATTGCGAGCAACAGACGTGTGACTGAAAAAACGAAAGGTCTTGCAAGCTGCAAGTTAAGAAAGTTACTAAGCTTTGAGCTTGGCGTCGATTTCCGCTTCAGCTGAAATCCAGTCTTGCATTTCATAGCTACCTGAAAAGCCACGGCGCTCAGCAATGTAATAAGCGGCAGTCGCGATCATGTGGTAACGATGCTCAGGAGAAATTGAAACTGTAGCCGCCTTTTTAGCAGGTGCTTTTTTAGGCTTGGCCTCAGTCGTAACCGCAACCGACTTAGCTGGAACAGCTTTTTTAACAGCGGGTTTTGTTGCAGCTTTTGCTGCAGGCTTTACTGCAGATGCTTTAGCGGCTGTTGCCTTAGGGGCAACCTTTTTAACGGCGGTCTTTTTTTCTGCTGTTACTGCTGGTTTTTTTGCGGCGGTAGCCATGATGTCTCCTAAAATAAATAAATAAATTGATAATTAATTGTTACATGTTTTCGTGGCAATAATATTACGCAATTAGATAGGTATCAACATAATGC
>Ga0194062_1000128_pt1 | contig 31364 bp, 28 predicted proteins | sample SepL2225m_MetaG_FD_155481 | JGI IMG/M metagenome (GOLD analysis project Ga0194062, IMG submission 155481) | Anoxic zone freshwater microbial communities from boreal shield lake in IISD Experimental Lakes Area, Ontario, Canada - Sep2016-L224-25m | ecosystem: Environmental > Aquatic > Freshwater >... | reverse complement strand
TCCAATAGTATATCAACTATCGGTGTTCGATCTTCATGACTGATTTTCGGTAATTGCGGCTTGAGAGTATCCATATAGGTATTCTAACCTGATTCTTAGGTGTTACCTGCAATTAATGAGAAGTTACAGATTACCAGAGTTTTGATGACTATTTACTCTCTCTTAGTAGTAGCAAACGCAAAATGATTAAACGTGAACGTAAACGGATATTAGAACAAGGTATCGAATTACAATGCATTGCAGGCCCACAGATTAGTTCACAACAATGGCAGATATTCTATAACTTTTACTCAATGACCTATTTAAAAAAGGGTTCTCAACCCTATTTAAATCTAGCCTTTTTTGAACAGATAGCGGCTAACATGGGTGAGCAACTATTGCTTGTATTTGCTATTAAAGATGATAATCCTGTTGCAGCCGCCCTGAGTTTTGTTGGCGCTGATACGTTATACGGACGCTATTGGGGGTGTTATGACGAATACCATAGCCTGCACTTTGAAACGTGTTACTACCAAGGAATCGATTATTGCATTCAAAAGAGTTTAAATCGATTTGACTCAGGCGCTCAGGGTGAGCATAAAATTGCTCGGGGCTTTGAACCAGTAACTACTTATTCGGCGCATTGGCTTCAAGATAGTCGGTTTGCAAAAGCCGTTGAACACTTCGTCATTGAAGAAAGAAAAGCCATTGAACACTATAAGGAAAGAGCCACTTCTTACCTGCCATTTAAGCAGGTGGATTAAAATTATTTTGAAATTTGCATTATAGCTGTTACATTCAGAGAATCTTTTTTACAAAGTATCAATTTAATTTTAACTAAAACCATCAGGGATTAATAATGGCTGATTTTAAGAAATACGTATGTGATGTTTGTGACCATGTTTATGATGAAGCAGAAGGAGATGCAGAATCTGGTATTGCTCCAGGCACATTATGGGCAGATATACCCGATGATTGGCACTGTCCAGTTTGTAAGGTCGGAAAAGAGGACTTCAGCTTGTTAATATAATTTAATATAAACGATAGCGCAATTACTAGGGGGAACGAACTCATCGTTCCCTTTTTATCTATATCTGTTAAGCCTGAACAGACTGGAAAGCTGTTATTACATCAGTTTTTGAAATGACGTCAGAAATCATCTCCCTCGCTTCCGCGCTCAGCCTTTGCCTATCTTTGCCAACTGGCTTTATTAGCGGCAAAAAAGAGACTTCCACTTCAATCTTTTCCAAACTTAACATCCTCAAAAGATGAGGAATAAATTCATCATCCCCCACAAAAGGGGCTTGTTGTTTAGACCCACCTAGATATTCAATCGCAATTGGCTGAATATTAGCCTTTGCTAAAAGTGCCGGTTGAAACAATGAAGCATGAAAACCGAGTACCTCATCACCGTGAGTCGTTGTACCCTCAGGAAAAGCAATAACATTACCCTGTTGTTTTAGCGCCCAAATTATTGTTTCCGAGATAATTTTAATTTGCTTTTTATCTCCCCTTCGAATAAAGATTGTACCTGCTTGCCTAGACAAAAAACCAATAATTGGCCAGCTTAAAATATCGCTCTTAGCGACAAAATAGGCCGGCAAGAATTGGCCTATTACAACAATGTCTAACCAGGAAATATGATTACTCACTAAAAGAGTGCCTTGTTCTGGCAAAGCACCCGATTGAGTGATTGATAAATTCAAAATCATGCTAAACCGTCTTAGCCAATGGACTTTTAATACGTCACGACTTTTTTTTGCTACATTCAATGAACACAGCACATTAAGCAAAGGAAAAACTATCCCCGCTATTATGATTCCGTAACAAAATAATAAAACGATTTGTGTAAACTTATAAAGTAACCGTATTTTCAATTTCATTAGTCGCCTGATAACCTTTGATATAGTGTTTGCTGTAACGATCCTTTAACTGATCCAGTGGTAATAAAACAAATAAGTCCATACAATTAAAATCCTTATCCCAATAAGGCTCACCACAAATCAAGGCTCCAAAACGGAAATAAGCCTTTAATAATGGCGGAATACCAGACTCATCACGTTGACACCTTAATTCTGCAGGCACAGAAATACTGGGCGTTACTTGAATAGTGGACGGTGAAATATTTTTGGGGTCTATATTGCGATAAACGGCATCAACAGCGAATCCACTTGGCCCTGGAGTAATACTCGCACACCCTAATAAGTAATTATATTGACCTTCTAATGCATATTGCACCAGTGACGACCAGAGTGTCGTTAACACCGCTCCACCACGATAATCAGGATCAACGCAAGTTCTACCGACTTCAAGGAAACGACCAGGAAGCGCTAAAACCTGATCTAAATTAAACTCATCCTGAGAATAAAAACGACCTAATCGTTGCGCCTGATGTTGATTTAATAAGCGCGTGTAACCGACTATCTTCTGATTAATATTGTCATAAACAATTAAATGGTCACAGTAACTATCAACTTCATCATAATCTAAACCTTCTGATTCCGTTTTAAGTTTTGCTCCCATTTCCTTCGCAAAAACACGATAACGTAAAGCTTGTGCTTCTTTAATTAAAGCGTCTGAATCTGCTAAAAAACACTCAAGTTTTTTTATCGCTTTAATGGGTGCTTCTGTCTCTGTTTTTTTCATCGGTTATCACCTAACTCAAATAAATAAGCGATAGGTTAATCAAGAAAAATGTCAAATTGGTTAACGAAAAATGACAATCCCGTTAATTTTTAATGACAAAATAAAGACGATTAATAATCAAAACAGTGAGATGCTAACAATTTCCTTCTACGTTCAGAAAGTTAGATGGGAGTTGAAGATTTACCAATTCATAAATAATGAGCCCATAATTAAGTGATGCATAGTATCTGGAGTCGTATTAATACGGGTTAGATATTGGTTTAGATACCCCCCTTCGGCACGGAAGTTTTTATTAAACGACCAGCCTAACCCTGCAAAAAATCGGTTTTGATCAAACCCCGCTTGACCGCCTGTTGGTGTTGAATTGACTCTGACAAAGGCTTCATCCCAAGAAATTACGCTTAACCGTGGTTCAAATTCCAAAGGGCGCATAAAACGAATCATCTGACGTGGGCGCACACGCACTTCATTATTATTGTAGGGTATGAAATTACTTTCAATCATCGTTCGAAATGTAACCGTGCCCATGCTGGTGGGTAAAACATAACGGAATGCAGGCCAAATATCCTGCTGTGCTTTATAAGGCGCAACCACACCTGATGCGCTTATTTGTTGTGTAGGTAGATAAGTATAACCTGCCCAAATGGTTGCTCGGTCAGTCAGTGAGTAACCTATTGCAGCACGCGCCATACCTTGGTACCAATGATTCCAGTCATGATCCCAACGAGATTGCCCTTCTAACCAGATACGCACTTTATCTAACTTTGGATCGACTGCTTTAAGACTACCTTCCCCAACAACTTGCGCCCAACTCCCCGCATCCTGAACTAAATCATCTTGATAAGCAGGCGCCGTAGCAGCCATTGTTGTGTAATTCGCACTAGTGGTACTGAGGACCGTTAGAGCCAAAGCCAGTGTTTTGATTGTTTTGTTTGTCATCACGAAAACCTTATCGTTGTATTTTTAAATGTCTTAATACTATAGCTAGTTTCATGCCATATTTAAAAATCATTACAATTCAACAAGTAAAAACTATAAGACATAAAATTGAACGCCTTAAACTCGTTTAAAGGGTTCTAAAAAACCAATTTCCAGTCATCATTTCAACCTATGGTTCATTTGATAGCCTGCTAAACCACTGTCAGATTGGCATCATAATCCTCACCGTGTCGCATTACGTTTATAAAGCTTTATAATGATGTCAAAGCAACCAACCCACATTCAACGTAATTCAGGAATCCAACCATGAGTGCAACTATTTATGAATTTAAAGCGAACCGCTTGGATGGCACCGAGGTCTCACTCGGCGATTATCGAGGCAAAGTATTATTGATAGTGAATACAGCCAGTCGTTGTGGCTTTACGCCTCAATATCAAGGCTTGGAAAGTTTATATCAGCGGTATCGGGAACAAGGTTTAGTCATCTTGGGATTTCCTTGCAATCAGTTCGGTGCACAAGAACCCGGAAATTCGGAAGATATTGGCAGCTTTTGCCAATTAAATTATGGCGTTAGTTTCCCGATGTTCGCAAAAATTGAAGTCAATGGTAAACAGACCCATCCGCTTTATCGCTACCTTAGAACCAATGCCAAAGGTTTTTTAGGATCAAGCTGTATCAAATGGAATTTCACTAAATTCCTGATAAACCGTGATGGACAAGTCATCGCTCGTTATGGGTCTTTAGTTAAGCCTGAGAAATTAACGAAGGCAATAGAAAGCTTGTTATAAGTACCACCATGAAAACACTGGCAACTATTAAAGGGTTATTGTTCGATTTGGATGGCGTTCTTTACGTTGGATCGAATGTCATCGATGGTGCAGTTGAGGCAGTTAATAAAATCCGTGAGTCAGGCTTACCTTGCCGATTTATAACCAATACCAGCACACTATCCCTAGCGTCATTACACCAAAAAATCAACGCCCTGGGCTTTTCAATTTCTACCGATGAGATTATCAGTGCTCCCCAGGCTACATTACTTTACCTTAAAAATGAGCCCGCAGCCGTTTGTTACTTACTGTTGGCTGATGATGTAAAGAAGGACTTTTTTGATTTTCCGCAGTCAGATACCCAAGCAAATTACGTTATAGTCGGCGACATTGGTAAAGCCTGGTCTTACCCGTTGTTGAATAAAGTTTTTAATTGCCTGATGCAAGGCGCTAAACTGATCGCCATTCATAAAAACCGATTCTGGCAAACTGAAGAGGGCTTACAAATGGATATAGGTGGATTTATTGAAGGCCTGGAATATGCGAGTGGAGCCAAAGCAATGATCATGGGCAAACCTTCGGCCAACTTCTTTCAAATCGCGTTGGATGACATGGGATTAAAGTCTGAAGAAGTCGCCATAATAGGTGATGATATTGACGTAGACGCTGGAGGTGGGCAACAAGTCGGGCTAATGGGGATATTGGTGAAGACGGGAAAATATCGCCAACTCTACACTGATTCATCCTCCATCACACCCGATTTGATACTGAATTCGATCAAAGAGTTACCCGAACTGTTATTACCGTAAAGCAGCGTGTAATAATTAATTTGTGACTAAGGGTTCATAGAACAAATTTTTCACATAACCTAAATACTTTAATGATGGTGATGCCCTTCTGCTGACATTAATTTCTTAACAAACGGATCATTTTCCATGTCACCGAAATCGGCTGCATCAATCTGCCGGTAATTATTAATGCCTCCAATGGCTATTGGTTGTTTAACCGCTAATGACAAGGGTGTAATTTCAATAAGTCGAAGTTCCATACGATTTATTTTATCTTTTTTAATGATATTAGCCGGTAAATTTTCATTGGGTAGCCATAAAACTTCCACCGCCTGACCATTAATTTCACCTTTGCGCAGTTCGGCGCTCAGTTCGGCGCTCCGACCGAGGACTCGCTTAATTTTAATCATTTTAAGCGTATTAAGCTCTTCCTTACTCATCATCCCAGACAGTTTAAACCAATCAAAACTCATGTTATTAGTTGGCATATATTCAACTGCAGTTTTATCTGTATGGTAAAGTTTTCGATATTGAATACTTCCATTCGCCGTTCTTTCCCATATTTCACCATGATCACCATCGGCATCCTGTGTTTGAATCATATTGGGGGTTCTCCAAAAGAACCAGGCATTAGTTATTGATGATTTAGGTTTTGTAATACGCGTTACTTTCATTTCATAACGACAAGCAACTTCCATTAACGGCGGATTACTATCACTGACACTCTCTGCAAAAGAAGAGAGTGAAAAAGCCATAAAACTAACAGTCATTACAATTTTTAAACAATCAGATATTTTCATAAATGCATTTAAATTTTAGCTAAATAAAAAAGGGATACGAATATCCCTTTTAGTTAATACCAGTAATCGTCTGCTTTAAAAATGTGACGATAACAAGACTCTTACTTTACTTAAACCCTGCTTAATCTTTATCTGACTCACTATGTTCTTCATCATTGAAGCCCAACGCGTCTGCCATTACGTGATAAATAACATTTTGCTCTACGATTCCATGAAACAAATGCGCTTTAGGTCCACCGGCAAAAATAGCAACATCTTCCGCTGCATGAGTTTCAGAACTCAGAGGAATAATGGCTTCTTGTAAATAATTAGCATCTTCTACCTTAGCGCTATCTAGAGTTGGACGACCCGTTGCAGGGCTAAAGGAGGTTGGGTTATGGCCCTCACTGCCAGATGCCCAGGCTGCAGTTGCTGGAAATGAAAATGTTTTTGAACCTTCTGGCTGTGCATTTGAAGCGCCTGTATAGCCAGTACCGTTAGCATAGTTCAAAGTAGTATAGGGCAAACCTAACATATCAAGATCTGGCTTGGTCGCTCCTACACCTTGAGTTAAACCTAAAATAGGATTACCGCGTTGTGGATAACCACCAATCGTAAACACATGGCTGTGATCTGCAGTAACAATAATCAATGTTTCTTCAGGATCAGTCGCATCAATAGCCGCCTTTACTGCAGCTGCAAATTGCTGAGTTTCAGTTAATGCGCGATAGGCATTACCCGAGTGATGAGCGTGATCAATACGGCCACCTTCAACCATCAAAAAATAACCGTTGTCATTCTTTTTCAGGATACTGATTGCTTTAGTAGTCATTTGAGTTAACGAAGGCTCACCTGACTTATCGTGAGCAACACGATCCGCTTCATAATGTACGTGCGAAGGCTCAAATAGCCCCAGTAAATGATCAGTCGTGTTTGGGTCTATTGCATCAAAACCTGCTTGATCCCAGACATAATGGGCATTAGTGTGCTTAGTAGTCCAATCAACAGTTAAGTTTCTACCGTCTTTACGTTTACCCGCTACGCCATATTCTGGATCAGTAACTGTATTAGGAATAAAACGGGTACGACCACCACCTAAAGCGACATTAATACCGCCATTGACATTAAAATCAACTAATTGTGATGCGATATCTGGAACTGTTGCACCTGCAAGCTTATCAGAGTCGCCTTCCCAATCGCGATTCGCGGTATGTGCATAAGTTGCAGCCGGTGTAGCATGCGTAATCCGAGCTGTAGATACGATACCAGCAGACAACCCATGTTGTTTTGCTTGTTCAAGAATAGTCGATAGCTTGTTCGCATCAATAACTTTAGCATCTTTTTCGCTATGAGCAACGTATTGATTGACAGATAGTGAATCACCTATCGTTTTTACACCTGTAACCATTGCTGTCATGGTTGGAGCAGAATCCGGCGTTTGTTGATCAACACTATACGTTTTCGATAACGCAAGATATGGGAGTTTTTCAAAACTCAATGAATTCTCTTCACCATGCCCACCCTTTGTTTGACCGTCATAGATTCGTGAAGCAGTAATGGTAGATACGCCCATGCCATCACCGATAAACAAAATAACATTTTTAGCATGTCCATTATTACGGCTAAGATGTTTAGCGTTAACGACAGTCTGATGCCCAGCATTAAACCAATCCGCTGGAGTAGGTTCAGCAGCATGAGCTATACCAATAGTAAGTATTGAGCTAGTGGCGATTAAGTTTAGTTTTTTAAAAAGTTGCATTTTTTCCCCTGAACTGTTTGTAAGTAAAAACTTGTTGTCAGCTTGTGCATAAATGACTGCAGTTAATTAGACAACTGGTAAATTACTCAGAATTTGTTACAGGGTAATGAACGTCCTCAGTAAATTTTGTGGATAAACTTTAAATCCATTGATTTACGCTAAAATTTAACCTTTTACGCACACAACTTGCTTGAGGGTATGTAATATTTCAGTGAGATCATTTTGATTGGCCATGACTTGATCAATATCTTTGTAAGCACCTGGAATTTCATCCAGTACACCTTTATCTTTTCGACAAATAACGCCCTCTGTTTGGGTGGCGAGGTCAGTCTCTGTAAAATATTTTTCGGCGGCCGTTCTACTCATGCGACGGCCGGCACCATGAGCGCTGGAACAAAAGCTTTCTGGATTTCCTTTACCAGCAACAATGTAACTGCGAGCCCCCATGCTACCCGGTACAATACCAATATCCCCAATTCTGGCACGAATGGCGCCCTTTCGAGTGACCCAGACATCTTCTCCGTAATGGTGTTCTTTGGCAATATAGTTATGATGACAATTCACCACTTCTGTAGTCACTACAAAGGGAGGCAGGTGGCGTGATAAGGCTGCTAATACTAAATCCAGCATGGATTGACGATTTTGCATGGCATACTCTTGCGCCCAATGCACTGCTTCAACATAATCGTTAAAATATTCAGTTCCTTCAGGGATATAAGCCAAATCACGATCAGGCAACTGTATCATCCAGCGTTCCATATCTTTTCGAGCAAGGCTGATAAAATAAGCGGCAATTGCATTACCAATGCCCCGACTACCCGAATGCAACATCACCCAAACCTGATTAGATTCATCAAGACAGACTTCAATAAAATGATTACCCGAACCGAGCGTGCCCATTTGGTTTGTCCATTTAGAAAATTTACCAAAGGCCTTAAGTAATTCTGGATGTCGGTCTGTCAAACTTTTTAAACCGGCTTCAAACGGTTTAGCGGCTTCGACTAAAATTCGATCATCTGCATGTTGAGCACGACCGACTGGGACATCTCGGGTAATTTGTGCAAATACGTTCTTTAAAGCTTTTTCATCCAGATCATTGGCCGTGATTGAGAGCTTAGCTGCAACCATGCCACAACCCAAATCAACGCCGACAGCCGCCGGGATAATGGCTTTATGGGTTGCGATGACAGAGCCTATCGTGGCACCAATGCCTAAATGCACATCCGGCATAACAGCAACATGGTGATAAATGAAGGGCATACTGGCAATATTGGCTAATTGCACAGATGAGGGTTCATCAATGTCAGTCGTCCAAATTTTGACAGGGACGCGCTGGTTGAGCAGTACTTGTTGAATGGGCATTAAGGATTGTCTAATTGAATGCGTGAAAAAGAAATAATTGAAGCACTCGCGCCAAAGTAAAACCTAGATTATATTCTTTATGTTTGGGCTTATTCAGAAAAATATGAAAAACAGCCTCGCCCATTATCTTTAGCTTGATAAAGTGCAATGTCTGCGTGATCCATAAGGATTTCATGGGTGGTACCGTGTTGAGGATATATGCTGATGCCGATACTCGCACCTATTTGTACACTGACATTTTCAGATAATTGGAAGGGTATGGTTAATTCGGCAATCAATTTTAGGGCAATGACTTCAGCTGCTTCAGGGATTTTCAGGTTTTCTAGTATGAGTATAAATTCATCACCCCCTAAACGCGCCACCATGTCGCTGTCACGTAAACAGTTTTTAATTCTTGTCGCAACCTGTTTAAGTAATTCATCACCTGCAGAGTGGCCTAAGCTATCATTAACCGCTTTAAATTTATCTAAATCTATCATGAATACCGCGAATTGGGTATTTGCCCGTTGATTAAGCGCGATGCTATAGCTTAATCTGTCCAACAATTTCCGCCGATTTGGCAACCCTGTCAGCCAGTCGTAAAAGGCCAATTGTTTAATTTCCTCTTCGGCAGCTTTACGCTCAGTGACATCACGAAAACTCCAAACCCGTCCAACAGGTTTACCGTTAAGATATTGTGGTTTGGAATAACACTCTATAATACGGCCATCTTTGAAATGCACCTCGGAAAAGCTTTCATCGTAAAGGTGGCTATCTATATTAATTATGTCACGTAGAAAACCTTCTTTATCAATAACCTGATCCAAGACGAATTCAAGCAGTAATTGGTTGCTTCTTAGGTCAAGAATAGACTCTGAAATGCCCCACATTTTAACAAACAAGCTATTGTATTGAACGACTTCACCGGTTGATGAAACTACTAAAAGCGCATCAGCGGTGGATTCAATCGTTGCATTCAATACAGAAACCGATTTGTTCAGGTCTAATTGCGCCTGATTTTTTTCGTTAACATATTTTTCATTGCACATTAACGCAAACCCGAAAGAAGTCCCTACTATAGTGATAGCGTTAGTTAAATAGGTTATATCCTGAATGATATTGTGCTGAAAGATAGACTGTTCGGGCTGATTATTCCAAACCAAATAATAAATGGCTCTTATGGCATAGACGCCTGAGGCAATAGCAAAAAAAACCGCTGTTAAACGATGACTTCTAGGACAAGGATTATACTGTTTAGCCAATAACAACAGGCTATTTGCGAGCAATAAGGCGGCAGCAGATAACGAATTTACAACGATTTTTGATGATACATTATAATTGATGTGAACGAAATAGATTTGCCCGAGAAAAGAAATAACGACCAATATGTATAGCCATCGCATTGAAACATTGAGTTCTTTAAACGTAACCAATGCACGAAAATAAAAAACCAGTGCTAAAAGAGTCAAGGTAACTCCCATTATCCTCGAAAAAAAATCCGGAATAATTCCGTATAGAGCCGCTAAACTCCATCCTATCCCCATTAATAACAATGCCTTTGCCCAGTAGCGTATAACCTTGACATCAGTTAAATTATCACGTGAGACCACGAACAAGCCTGCACTCATCAATAATGAAATTATGACGGTGAATACAACGATGGAAAAAGGATCAATATGCATAGAAATAATCAATGCTCTATTCTTCTGATTTCAATATCATTGTTTGAATTTCTGCACATAATCCTCCAGTTTAAAGTTTTCCTTAACTTCATCATGGGGTATCAGTAAATACTGCCATGCTTTACCGCCATTCTTCAACAAATAATCACTCGCATTTTGGCACCAAGTTTTTGCGGCCTCTGCTTTTGCTAACACCTTGGCATCGGTCATTTCGGCTTGTAATTTTGTTTCAATCATCAAAACGCCCTCCTCTGTTTCAGCTACAAAGTCGGGTATGTATTCAGGATGTTCAACGCCATCACGATAATAAATATTGAACTGCCCTTTGGCGGGTTTAAACCACCGCTGTGCATCCCGCTCTAAGATAATGGCAAAACGACGCTCGGTATCAGAATCAAACTTCTGCACGGGATAGAGACATTGACTAAAACCACCAAACAACACCTGTTTAATCTTCGCTTTATCGGTAATAGTATCGCGATAAGAACACACCGCTTGCTCAGCGGTAATGGTATAAGCGCAGGTCTTTAAGGGCGTAAAGCCACTGCGGACTTCAACCTCATAAGAGTCGGCTTGCTCCCAAAAATGATCGGCCATCTGGGTATAGATTGTTTTGGCAATCAGTTGACGATAGTTGCCCAACACATTGTTAATTTCATCCGTTGATAGTTGTCTGGCTTCAAGATGCTGAACAACCTGACCGGCTAATTCATAAAGCAGATCCGCATGATCATCGTAAGAAATTTCGTCATAGTCAATCAGTGCATGAACAATATAGTTTTCTGGCCGGGTCTCGGTTAAGTCTATCTGGGAAACCATAACTGTCTGTTCATTCGTTTGCAGGCTTTGAATGATGATATCGCGCTCAGACGGCTGTAAGTTTATCCCCTCCAAATTTAACGTAAAGGGTTTATAGCCATAACTCACCTGACCTTTAGGCACCACCAGCACCCGGGGTATATCTATGGTATGTTCCACCAATAAAGCCGTGGTTTTAGCAACAATCTCAGCCACATCAACCGGATTTTCTAAATCCAGCAAAGATTGCTGTCCACTCGTCAACTGTACGTTAACCGCCTCTATAACTGCGCGTTGCACGTCCGTATTCAATAAAGCTTTACTGGTAGAAACGGTATCCGGCTTATATTGAAACCTGTTCAGTTCTGCCATCACAATCTGGGCAACAGTTTGTTCAGCGACACCTGAAAAGACTGACGATTTTTGCTCTGGTAATGGATAAGAAATACCCGTATGAGTATTGCCAATTAAGGCCTCTAAAGTCGAAGTCACCGAAACACTGGCTGTTTTATCCGTATCAGAGGGTGCATCCAGAATCACTTGCCTTAAGCGCAAGGGATTCTCTGGATTATTAGCTTCATCAACAATTTGTTGAAACTTATCATGCGCGATAATATTCAACCCATCCACCGCCGCCACACCGGTACGTTTTCCATAAGGCAAACGTAAGCCGCGACCTATCGACTGTTCAATCAAAGTCCGCGCATTGGCCGCACGCAGTGGCACGATGGTATATAAATTGGTTACGTCCCAGCCTTCTTTCAGCATATTCACGTGAATCACCACTTCTGTGGGTTCATCCTGATTTTCAACGGCTAATAATCGGGTAATCATTTCTTCTTCAGCCGCGCCTGATTTACTACTATCGACCTGAATAATCTTACCTTTGTAGCGCCCTTCAAAAAATGCCGTAGACTCCATTAATTCCAGCAATTGAGCGGCATGCGTGGTATCTCTGGCAATAACCAGCATAAAAGGCTTAACAACAAAGACATCATTTTCATGGGCATAAGTCAGTAATTCAACTTTAGTGGCCTCATGCACACGGATACCGTCCATCAACTTTATGCGTTCAATTTCGTCCGCTGTATGTTGAGTCGGATCAAAGTTGCGTTGCGTAACCACCGCCGGTTCTTTCACAAAACCATCGTCCATCGCGCGTGCCAAAGGATAATCAACGACAACATTTTTAAACGGTACCGGGCCTTTACTGGATTCCGTAAACGGTGTGGCGGTTAATTCAAGCCCTAATAGCGGCTTCAACTCATTAAGAGAACGCACACCCGCGTCCGCTCGATAACGATGAGACTCATCCATTAATAGCACTAGATCAGGGAGTTCGGCTAGATAATTAAAATAACTATCCCCCAGAACTTCTGATAAGCGTTTAATTTTTGGAGACTTACCGCCACGCACTTCAGAGTTGATTTTTGAAATGTTGAAGATGTTAATCGAGATTGAAGCAAAAGTATCGAAGGCTCGGCCTTTTACCTCGTAATCATCACCGGTCACAATTTTAGGGGTATTAATCGCAAACTCAGCGATACCCTTGAACACGTACTTTTTGGTATTGGGGGTAAAGTCGGCAATGAGTTTGTTGTATATCGTCAGGTTGGGCGCCAAGACAAAAAAGTTAGAAATACCGTGCGCTAAATGCAGATAACTGATAAAGGCACCCATCAAGCGTGTTTTACCCACACCGGTTGCGAGAGCAAAACACAGCGACGGAAAGTCACGTTCAAAATCGGAGAGCGTTGGAAACTCGGTTTTTAAGATCTCTAATAATGCAGGGACATCGCGGTTGGGATGAAGTATATCCGGTGCGACGGCAATTGCTTTTTGTAAGGATTCTAATGATTCGCGTTGGGGGGTTCGTAAACTTAAACGCCCTGAGATAATCTGCACAATACGCTGACTCATAGATCGTGCTCCTGATCGGGTAAACGAGCGGCATACAACGTTAGCTTTAATTCCATATCGGCAATATTTTCATAAACCGGCTTTTTCCCTGATAGCTTCTCACTTTCTGCGATAATCACATCGACCCCCGAACCGCGTCTATCCATTAAATATTCACGCCCTAAACCTGAATCACGAACGGGATAATAACGCGAAAATAAACTTGATAAGACTTCATTACGGGGCATGGACATCATTTGCATGGTTTCAACCGTCATTGAATTAGGCAGGGCACCCGGTGAATATATCTCTAATCTGTCCGCAAATAAATGTAAGCGAATGCGGCCATTACTCACCGAATAATCCCGATGCACCACCGCATTCACCACGGCTTCAAATACGGCACGTAAACTATATTGCGGGTAATCAATACGCCCAAACACCTTTCGAGCGGGCACCTTCATATTCAAACGCACAAAATCAAACGCATCCCAGATTTGCCTATCCAAGGGCCCTTCAAAGTCTTTAGCGTCCACTTGATCTTGTGGGTCATTAATCAAACCACTATAAGCAACGGCTTGAATATAAGCGGAATAAAACCATTGGGTCGGTTTTAAGGTGCACAACAACACACCCGCTACACTTAAGCGTGATTCACCCTCATCATCTGCACTTAAATGTAAGCGCCGCATTTGTAAAGCAGGATCACCTTCGTTAGTCTTTAAAAAATTCCGCATTAACAAGGCATCCGCATCAGAAAGCTGAGTATTGGGCACGGCTAATTCTTCAAACCGCATTAAACGCGACTGACTACGCTGTTGAAACAATCGGGCTAAGACCTCAGGTTTCATTTCTCGCTTGGCATGAGCCACTCGTTTAAAATAGCCATTCGGACTTTTATGAACCATTAAACTACGCAACACTTGCACGATAATCACTGGCTGTAATTGCCCTGCACTATCCGGCAATTCAATGTGTTGCGTCATAATATCCAAAGGAGGATCAATCTTGTTTTGACACAGTTCAGCTAACCATTTTTCAACAGCATCTAAATCATCATAAGAGATACCTATAATGGCTTTGTTATCATCCACGCCTAACATTAAAGTGCCGCCATTAGCATTTGCCATCGCCGCTAATTCATCGGCTAAACTATCGGGGTGCGGTGCCTCTACTTTAGTCGGACTGCGCATTATCACCCGCTTAAACTCCAAGGTGGAATCTTCGCCTAAGCGAATGCGTTTTAACCAATCATCCATTGTCATCTGTGATTTATTCATCATGCATCCTCATTAAATAAATCCAGCGTTTGATTATCTTTCTTGGATTTCTGTTCAGTCCTCTTTAAAGGCGTCGCCAAGGTTTGACTGTCTAACTCAACAGAAGCAACGCTTGACGATAATGCAGCCATTGGCAAGTTCGCCACATTTAAACTGTAATCATCATGCCCCCATTCACAACGAGACAGTACCATCTTGGGGATTTTCTTTAAGGTCAGATTTGAGAATTGATCTGCTTTACCCCGAAACGCTGTGCAACACACTAATAAGGAACGATCACTGCCCACTTCGTCTGATAATTCTTGTAATTGCTGAGTGGATAAGTTTTGAGTGGTGACATAAATAAAATCATGCTCTGAGGAATAGCCATGATTCCACCATTGCGTCTCAGAAGGTGCAGACGTAAAGCCCTCTAACTTACATAAGGCCTCTGCCAACATGGTTGGATTATAGTTTTTATTAACGACCCAGTTACCCCAGCGGTCTTGTTCTAATAAGGAAGGTGCCAAGCTGTAATAACGAAAACCACCGCCACCTTGCCAGTTAACGGCTTTTGATATTCCGCCTTGATCTTCACAGTCAATGACTTTTTTAAGACGCGGGATTATGTGTGTGTGGCAATGTTCGCCGAGTTCTATCATGATCCAGCGACGACCCATTTTATGGGCTACGGCGCCAGTGGTGCCGGAGCCTGCGAAGGAGTCTAGGACTAGGTCGCCGGGGTTGGTGGCTATTGATATAATTCTCTGGAGTAAATATTCAGGCTTGGGAGTTCCAAATGGAATTACATCTGGAAACAGTGCTTTTACTTCTGCTTTAGATGTTCGGTTACTACCAACCTCACTATGAACCCAAATTGTTTCGGGTGGTCTTGTAGAGTTTTCTTCTCCATAAATCCTGTAATTTGCCGACCATCCATTTTTTCCACTAATCCAATCGATTCTTTCACTCTCATTTTCAACTTTTATTTTACTCCAGCGCCAAGCTCCATCCGTACCATCTTGACGTTTTGGATAAACCTCTGAACCATCTGGTGCTATTAAAGGGTAATATAAAGTTGGCCTTGCTGTACGAGAATCACCTTGCCCCCCCATAGCACGCAAAGGCTTCAAATAGTACCTTCTTCCTAAATCATCAACTTTATCATAATGACTAGCTATTTCACTTGCCAATCTATTCCATTGTGTACAAGAAATTTCTTTAGCGTATGTCAACAAATGATCATGTCGTACCGAATAAAATTGTGCATCCATTCGAGGACTATCAGCTTTTTCCCAAATTGCATTACCAATAAAATTCCTCCTCCCAAACACCTCATCACACAACACTTTCAAATAATGAGCTTCATTGTCATCAATGGTAATCCACAAAGAACCATCGTCTGACAACAAGGAGCGAATAATCTCCAAACGGTCACGTATCAACGACAGCCAGATTGAATGCTCCAAACCATCATCATAATGAGTAAAAGCACTGCCGGTATTGTAAGGCGGATCAATAAACACACACTTTACTTTACCCGCATACTCTTGTTCTAACGCCTTTAAAGCCAGCAAGTTATCACCAAAAATCAACTTATTATCGAACTGGTCACACTCATTAACCCGCTGTTTTGCATGATACGACAAGCAGGGATCTTCTAATAAGATGCGCGGCTCCAGCTTAGGGCGTTTATCCTTGCCTATCCAAGTCAGTTCCAGTTTGGTTTTACTCATGCGTTATGCTCGTGTTTTTTAGTTGTAACTTGTCAATTGCTTATAATCAAACGATAATTAAATCAGATTAGAGATGCTTGGTAGGCAAAAAGCCTCGATGGAGTCATCGTGGCTTTTTGTTTTATCATCAGATCGATTGTGTAACTGTCTTTTTTAGCTGTTCCATACCCGCTAAACGCTCCCGATATTTAGCTTCCCTATTAAGCCAAAAATTAACGGTCGAACCCAAAACAGGTTCTAATCTTAACGCGATATTTTCAGTTAACGAAACTTTACCTTTAATCAGTAAACTAATCGTTGCTCTGCTTGATCAAGCTGTAACTTAAGTAAATCATGATTTATCATCACCAAATAGGTGCTCGTCTAATAAGGTAGATAGCCCATAGAGTTCTAACAATGAGTTTTGTAACAGTGTGGGTTGAGATCAACAGTCGCATCGAATAAAGATTGTGATAGGCGATCAACATCACCAGCGGCACAGTGGCGGGTCAGTTCATACGCATAATATTTTGCATGGTAATCAGTGATCACTGTCATCTATCCCTTGATTTGATTGTTTTAAACTCCACTGTTCGAGAGCTTCTTTTACCAGACCAACCGAACCGCCTTCTTTAAATGAAACTGGGTAATTGTTGCATGTACAAAAAATTTACAAGTACAGTTTATTCTGCATACATTATTACACGGTAATTGAGCAACCTATCGAATAGCACAAGCAATCTGGCCTTTTTCGCGCGGTGTTCGACGAAAACCACCTGATAAAGGTGATGTTCCTCGCGCTTTCCGCCAATACCGCCTGATAAAAGTAATGTTCCTCGCGCTTTCCGCCAATACCGCCTAATAAAAGTAATGTTCCTCGCGCTTTCCGCCAATACCGCCTGATAAAAGTAATGTTCCTTGTGCGCTTTCCGCCAATACCGCCTGATAAAAGCAATGTTCCTCGCGCTTTCCGCCAATACCGCCTGAAAATAAAGATGCTCCGCGTGGTTTACACTGGAAAACAGTAGATTACTGTGCTGCTGCTAAGCTTGTTTATGCTCTTCGAGCTTAAAAACATCGAGATCAATCACTACCAGAGCAACCAGCCAGAGTACGGCATCAAAAGCATCTAACCAGGCGGAATCAAGCAGCCAAATCAATGCAACTATCCCGAGTCCAGCCAAAACAGCCATATTAGTGACATTATAAACAGGCTGGTATTGCTGCACGATCGTTGGCCAGCGCATTTTCAATTCAAACAAGATGATCATGACAAACCAAAGTGCAGAGTTAGTCACATCCAGCCATTGATTATCAAGGAAGTACCTCAATAATACCCAGCCAATAACGGCTATCAAACTATTACGTACCAAGCTCACAACAGCTTGCGAAATAAACACTATCTCCATTGATTCCATTTCATAGATAATCAGCAAAAGCATCCATGAAAAGGCATCCAGAAATCGGGTTAACGTGCCAACGAACGCGTAGATAACTACATCAATCGCTAATAAGACTAGAATGGCTAATTTAAATTTTGGATATGGCATAAAAAATAAAACCTAACATAAATTATTGCAAAAAAGATCTGATTGCAGCAATTCCCTGCCCGCCTGCGTTCCTGGCTTTTTCTAAATCCTCTTTAGAAAGCCCCCCCAAAGCATAGACCGGGAGATTGACTTGTGAAACAAGCTCTAAAAACTGTTTCCAGCCCAGTGGCTCTGTATCAGGATGGGTTTGGGTAAAACTCACAGGAGCAAGTACGGCAAAGTCTACACCAATGGCTTGTGCATGAAGTAACTCTTGTAAGTTGTGACAGGACGCTGACACCCAATACTTTGAATCAGATGGCTCATGTTCAACCGAGGGTCTTTGTGTGGCTGACATTAAATCCCGACTGGTTAGATGAATACCATTAACGGGATACTCTATGGCATGATCAACCGCAGAATTGATTAACAATAAAGCCCCCGCTTGCTTGCAGAGTATCTTCGCTTGTTCAATAAACTGTTTTAACACAGGCTTAGGAACCGACTTTAATCGAAGTTGGATTAACTTTAAGCCACCTGCTAACAGTTTTTGTAAATTAACCATTAGCACCGCCGCCTCTGCATCATCCAGGATTGCATAATAAAAAGATAATTGGGCTGCTGTGATAATCGGCTGATTAGCCGCTGGAAAAGCATAGTGATTTAAGTCGGCAGGTTTAACCCAACGACAGGGCTGACCCAGTCCGCTGACGGCATCGCCGGTATAATCCTCGACGAGAAACACTTTTAGCTCTACAGCCAAGTCAGGATATTGATGTTGAATGGTAATTAGAGGCGTCTCAGAAATAACGGTTATACCCAACTCTTCATTAAGTTCACGTCGCAAGGCCTGCTCAACCGTTTCTTGAGCCTCGACCTTACCACCCGGAAACTCCCACAGCCCCCCTTGATGTAGTGTTTGATCCCTCAGAGAAATTAAAATATCACCTTGAGCGTTTTTTACGACACCAACGGCTACCTGAAGACGGGGTTGAATTGTCACAAACGGGAGTATTTAGAAAAGTGCTGTTAAAATATATTAGACGGCTTAAGTTCTGTACTCTGCGTTAATCTTTACATAGTCATACGATAAATCACAGGTCAATACTTCTTGAGTAGCTTCACCTCGACCCAATTTTACAGTGACCGTAATTTCTTCTCTATCCATCACTGCTTGCCCTGCTTCTTCAGTATAATCGACAGCGCGTCCGCCGTTTCTGACGATGCACACATCATCCAGGAAAAGCTGTACGTTCTCAAGGATCATATTTTCAACACCAGAGCGCCCAACCGCCGCAAGAATACGTCCCCAGTTGGGATCACTCGCAAAGAAAGCCGTTTTAACTAACGGTGAATGAGCAATCGTTTTACCCACTCGCACGGCCTCTTCATCATGTAAGGCTTCTTCCACGTTGATGCGGATTAATTTAGTGGCACCCTCACCATCTCGAATAATCGCTTCAGCCAATTGCTTGCAAACACTCATCACTGCATGGGCAAAAATCGTATAATTTTCGGTGCCAGCCATAATTTCAGGTGCCGCAGAACAACCACTCGCCATTAAAATACAGGCATCATTGGTTGAGGTATCACCGTCAACCGTAATACGATTAAACGACTGCTCAACTGCGAGAGTTAAACATTCCTGTAGGAGAGATTGATTGATTTTGGCATCGGTCGCTATAAAACCCAACATGGTCGCCATATTCGGTTGAATCATACCGGCACCCTTAGAGATGCCATTAATAGTGATCGATTCACCGCCGACTGTAATGACTTTTGACACCCCTTTAGGAAAGGTATCTGTGGTCATAATCGCGTAAGCCGCTTTACCCCAATGATTGATTGCTAAATCTTTAATTGCAACCGGTAAAACTGCAGTTATTTTGGCAACAGGTAACGGTTGACCAATCACGCCAGTAGAAAACGGCAACACCTGATTTTCTTGCCCACCGGCCACCTTGGCGAGTTCGGCACAGGAGAATAGCGCATCATGCATGCCTTGTTCCCCTGTTCCGGCATTGGCATTACCTGAGTTAATCAATAACCAGCGAGGTTGATGGGCCAGATTTGCCTTCGCCACATGAACGGGAGCGGCACAAAAAGCATTCTGGGTAAAAACGCCCGCACAGGTCGCCTGCTCCGGCATCTGAATCACTAGAATGTCATCTTTAACCGTTTGCTTAATACCTGCACAGGCTGTGCCTAACGTTATTCCAGCTACGTCATGCATGGTTGGAAAATCACACTGTCCTACCGCCATCGCTTAACCCTCATTTTGTTTGAAAAATAATGTGATGTTTTTAATCTTCCGGACGCGTTGTTCCATGCGCCTGGATTGCTTATTTAACTTAACCATAATCTCCGGTTGCGTAGTCACTACAAAAGGTAAGATAAGCTCTAGCTCAATCAAGCCATTTAAATAATGAATTTTAAAATCGATGATTGAATCTTTAAAGTCTGACATATATTTATCTATTAAGCGTTTTACTTCGCCACGCTTTAACGGCTTGTTCTTTTCAAATAAACCTTCATCATCTTCAGGATCAACATGTACCAAGACATCCATAATGTCATCAAAACGGCTAATTAATTCATCTCTAACCGTGTCACCAATGGTATGTCCCTCAGAAACGGTAATCCGTGGATCAACCACAATATGCGCATCAATTAAGGCATCCTCACCCATTTGCCGCGTGCGTAATAAATGAATACCTTCTACCCCATCAATCGTCATAATGGCCTTACGAATTTCAGAGACCAACTTAGGGGGCAATGACGTATCAACCAATTCTTTAATGCTGTCGAAAATCAGGTTTAAACCGATTTTTGCGACCATTAAAGCTACCACGATAGCAGCAATTGCATCGGCTAAAGGATAACCCAACATCACTGCCCCGATACCCAATAACACCACGATCGAAGAAATGGCATCACTCCGCTGATGCCAGGCATTAGCGAGTAATAATTTTGAACGGGTTTGCCGAGCGATACGTTTGGTGTAATGATACAGCCATTCATTAACCAAAATAGACAAGCCCGCAATCCCCATCCCATAGGGATTGGGCACTGGTAAGTGTTCAGGGTGGGCCATACGTTCCAGCACAGACCACGTAATTCCCCCCGCTATAAGAACTAAACTAACTCCTAAAATAACGGTTGCAATGGTCTCAAAACGGCGATGACCATAAGGATGTTCATAATCGGCCTCACGACTACCCATTCTAACCGCAATAATCACCAAAAAATCACTCAGTAAATCTGATAATGAATGGATACCATCTGCAATTAAAGCCGCGGATTGCACCAAAAAACCAAAACCAATCTTGATAAGCGTCTGAAAAACATTAACACCCGCACCCACATAGCTGGCTCTGGCTTTTAGTTTATTTGCTCTAGCTGAATCAAGGGTTTCAGACATTACTCACCCACTCTAATGGTTATAATATATTCGTGATTACCCGAACTTGTTTCAAGCACCGTATGACCATTAATCCGACACCAGGCCGGAATATCATGCATAACCCCAGGATCTGTACAGATAACTTCTAATAAATCACCCGGCTTAAGCTGTTTTACTTTATCTTGAGTCCGGATCACCGGCAAGGGGCAAAGTAAACGCCGTGCATTTAAGGTTTCTTTGATTGCTTGCATTGTTTATCGTTTACACATGCCATTCATTAGGCACTTCTTCTTTGGCAAAAGGTTTAACCTGAATAACTCTATCTGAGCCGTCTTTTTCAGTGACCGTGATATCCACTTGCTCTGCGTCTCGGCCTTGTCCATATCGGGCTACAACTCTAGCTGAAAAATAAATATCTTCAGCAGATAATTCACCATCGATTAAGGCCAAAGGACCGGGATGACTGGAGCAATGCAGGCTTATAAATTCTTTTTTATACCCTTGTAAAAAGCGTCCCTCGCCTTCTTCTCTGGCTATTATCAATTTGAAATGGGGCTTAGGTCTAATATGCCGACCTACTTTTAAGAGCATAATATCATCTAATTCGTAATCTTTAGACCCTTGCGCTTTCCACAAATCGACCAGTTTTGCTGAGTAGAACTTATCCGTCAGAAAACAACAGCCACCGGCGGGTTGCGAATAATCTTCGATACCAAACTCCTTGGCCATCTCCATTTGAGGCTTGCGTGACCGGCCGGTAATACTATAAAGCTTTTCTCTATCCACCCAACCTTCAATTTCCGGTAAGGTTGCAGGTAGATTTTTAGCGCACATCGGGCGCAATAATAAATCATCAGCCCCGGATTGTTTAGACACAATCGGCATTTTTGATTTTGTTTGCGACATGGGTCGTTGACCAATCACTTCACCGGTAATGATAAAGTCAAAATCATTTTCAACTATCCATTGTTTGGCCTTGTTCACCATAAAGATCTTACAATCCAAACAAGGATTCATATGCGTCCCATAGCCGTGCCTGGGATTAATCAAGACCTTTTTATACTCTTCAATCACATCCACTATATGCAGTTTGATGCCTAATTGTTCTGCAACCCATAAAGCATTATTACGATTTGGCTTCGAGCTGTTGTGCTCACGAATCGCATGAGTATGACCTTCGACGCAAAAACCGGTAAAAAAGTTAATACCTTCAACATGAATGCCCTGCTCCATGATGACTTTTGCTGCCAGCATTGAATCCAATCCACCCGAAATTAATGCGACTGCTTTTCTTTGTTTACTCATAACACCTTTGTGTTTAAAAATAGATTATACCGCGACCTGAAACCCACTAAAGTCGGATAGTCGGTTCAAGCATCGCAAAAGTTCTGGCGACGGCCCCCTGATTTTCCTTAAGAAAGCGCTTACCGTTTGCTACCAATGCTAAGCGCTCACTCGGTTGCTGATACAGCGTTAAAATCGATTTAACAACAGCGTCTTTATCCTGACATTGAATAGCCGCACGCTGATTCAAAACCTTTTTGGCAATCTCTTTGAAGTTGTTCATATACGGACCAAATAGCACAGGAATCCCGACAGCCGAAGCTTCCAATATATTATGCCCTCCGCTAGGCACCATACTGCCGCCGACAAAAGCTACATCAGAAGCCGCATAAATAGTTTTTAACTCACCCATCGTATCCACCAGATAAATATCGACTACTTCAGTCACTGTTTCGCCGCTTGTACGAGTAACTACTTTTAAGGGCTGTTGTTCACACAGCCGTTTGACCTCAGTAAAACGCTCTGGATGTCTAGGCACTAATAGCATTAATAACTCAGGTATCTGTGGCTTAATATCTTTATAAATGTCCAAAAAAAGGGCTTCTTCATCTTTATGGGTACTTGCTATCACCCACACAAATCGCTTAGAAAACAAGGTCTGTTTTAAACGAGCCCCGTCTTCAATAATGTCAGCAGGCACATGAATATCAAACTTTATATTGCCTAAAGTTTTTACTTTATTAGCTTCTGCGCCGATACTAATAAATCGCTGCGCATCTTCTTCTGTCTGGGCAGCAATCATGCTGACATTGCTCAGGGTCTGATGAACCAGGCTGGAAATTTTTTGATAACCATGCGCGGACTTTTCTGATAAACGCGCATTAATCAGATATAAAGGGATTTGATTTGCACCACAAGCCGCAAATAGATTGGGCCATATTTCGGTTTCCATAATTACTGCTAACTTTGGCCTGAAACAGCGGATAAAGCGATTAACGGTATCAGGCATATCATATGGGAGATAAACATGGCTTACGCTATCTTGCATCACCGCTTTGACTCGATCTGACCCAGTTGGTGTCGTCGTCGTTACTAAAAGCTTAATCTCTGGAGAGTGCTTTTGTATTTGCCGAAGCAAAGGAAACAAAGCCTCCGATTCACCTACGGAAACAGCATGAAACCAAACTACGTTATCAGGAAATTCTTGATGATAAAAAGCGAACCGTTCTCGCCATCTACTTCGATAAGAAGGTGCTTTAATACTGCGCCAAAGCAGGCGCAACAGTATGAAGGGAACTAAAAGATAAAAAAGAAATGTATATAAAAATCGCATCGTTTAAAACCGCAAGATACAAGGTATAAGATTTAAAAAGCTAAACGCTTACACCCTATAACCTTGCGTTTTTATAAATTATGCTTCAGCTGTAACTTTAATAGTCAGAGTTACGATTACATCAGAATGCAGATTGATGTCAATAGCATAGTCGCCTAGGTGACGAATAGTACCGTGTGGCAAACGAATTTGATGTTTTTCGATTGCAATACCCGCTGCAGTAATCGCTTCAGCAATATTATGAGTTCCGATAGAACCAAACAGCCTACCTTCATCACCCGCTTTATGAGCGATAACGATTTGCAATTTACCCAATTCATTACCCAATTTTTGAGCGGCAGCCAGTTTATCTTGTGCGGCTTTTTCAAGTTCAGCACGACGAGCTTCAAATTCGGCTATTTTAGTTGCAGTAGCTGCAACCGCTTTACCTTGTGGTACAAGATAGTTTCTGCCGTAACCGTTTTTAATAGTGACCTTATCACCTAGGTTACCCAAATTTGCTATCTTTTCAAGAAGAATAACTTCCATCTTTTAATCCTCACCTTTCGGTTATTAGCCGATTATTTATACGCCATCAGGCGTATGTTGATTCGATTTTATTTTTCGTAAGTCCAACCACGGATCACTGACACCGACCAGGGCAACAAGCAACATCAAATGCGGTATCAAAAATAGGGTTATATAAAGCATCGGCACCATAAAACGTCCTAACTTCATCTTTGCAAAATAGGTATGCAATATTGACGTCCCAGTGACTGTATATAATATAAACAGCAAGATAATAATATTCCAGGCTATTTCAGATACTTCACCAGAAGTCACTAAAGCAACGCCTACAATTGCGACACTCGCTATTGATAGCCAGGGCTTAGTAGACATTAATAAGTATTCTTGCTTAAAACCACCCGGATTAAAAAGATTCGCTTGCCACCACCGACCTAAAAATAGTCCAAACAACAAACCCAATACTGAGCCTGCAGCAACTATGCCTGTCATGTAATGAACAAGAATTTCTATTTTATCCTGTATTTCAGCTACTGGCGCATCCGCTGGAATCATCTGTGCAAGCACAGCGCTCCACATCCCGGCAGGCTCAGAGCTAAACAGATAAAATACAATAACACCCAATACACCCAGTAGTGTGGCAATTTCAACCGCCAGCGATAAATGCCGACCTTCCCTTAAGATGATTGAAATCAGCCAAACGGGCAACCATAAAACCAGAACGTATAGAAATGCGAACTGAAAATTACCTGTTGCAAAGAATCCTAATATACTTGCTGCTAAAGTAGAACATCCCAGAATAATTAATCCTTCGAATGCCCCTAGTCTCAAAGTGACAAGAGCCACTGTGGCAGAACTTAAGACACTGACGGGAGGCATCATTAGAGACACTAACGCAAGCGATGAAGCCACTATCATGGCTTGCACCCTGCCTCGCATTATATAGGTCGCTAAAAAATTCACTGCCTCTCCGCTATGTTATTGTTTGTTATTTATGTGCGTCACAGAATGGTAGCAATGCGATAAATCGCGCGCGTTTAATGGCAACACATAATTGTCTTTGATACTTTGCACTGGTTCCAGTGATACGACTAGGAACAATTTTTCCAGTTTCAGTAATGTAATCGCTTAACAGATCAAGATCTTTATAATCGATCTCTGTGCCACCCTCTGCACTAAAGCGGCAGAATTTTTTGCGTCTAATGTTACGTGCCATAATAATTTCCGTAATCCAATAAGTTAAAAAGTTTAATCAACGATGATATCGTCAGCGTCAAAATCGACATCGTCTAAATCAACATCGTCTAAATCAACATCACCTGTAGCCGGAACGATTACCGCTTCTCTGGCAGCGGCATCTCTTGCACGAGATTCAGCCGCTTTATTTTCTTCAGCTGTAGATGTTGCAATAATAGAAGGTGCTGTAATGGCTACTTTTTGCGATAAAGTAAGACTACGTAAAATAGCATCATTAAAACGGAAACCACTTTCCAATTCTTCTAATGTTGCTTGATCAACTTCAACATTCATCAACACATAATGTGCTTTGTGAATTTTTCTTATTGGATAAGCGAGGTGTCTACGACCCCAATCTTCCAAACGGTGAATTTTACCTGATGCCGCGTCAATAGTTGACTTATAACGGTCAATCATTGCTGGAACCTGAGCAGATTGGTCCGGATGGACTAAAAAGACAATTTCATAATGTCGCATTATTTTTCCTTTCGGTTAAGCCTTCCTTCTCTGTCTTAAAAAGAAGGTAAAGCAAGGAGGAGCGGGGTGCTCCGTAGAACCGCGCATTATAAACGGTTTTTTTGTTACTTCAAAACAATATGTTGCAATTGAAATAACTAATTACTTAATTTTATTTAAATAATAAACTTTATAGCCATCTGTTATTCAGACATAAAGTGCTGCCATACGCCGCCAATAATAACCGCTGTGAGCTCTGTGATCCCAAACAAACAACTGATGATTTATACTCTTTTGATGCAATATTGAGCTCAGGTGCTCGTTATTTGATAAAAAGGGATCTTCTCTACCGATAACCAAGATAATATCCATTTCTCTTAACTTACTTAACCGAAATGAACAATCTAAATTGGGTAGAAAGTGACTCGGGGTATGAAAATAAATATCTTCGTTATAAAAGCCATCAAATAGATCATCAAAAAACTCTATGCTTAGAGTCAAGTCGTAGCGTCCTGAGAATGCAACTAACTTTTTAAACAGTTCAGGATACCTAAACGCTATATTGGCCGCATGAAAAGCACCTAGACTTAAGCCATGAGAAATCACACATTCATGCGGATTTTTATCATGCATGAAGGGGATTACCTCGTTTATTATATATTCTTCAAACTGGATGTGCCGCGAAATACGCCCTGAGGGATGCGCCCATCGACAATAAAGGCTTTCAGCATCAACTCCATCAACACAATAAAGTTGCAAATAACCTTGCTGAATTTTGTCCTTTAAAGACCCGACAAGCCCAAGCTTTTCATACTCATAAAAACGCCCAAACCGAGACGGAAAAACCAACACCTTAGCGCCTGCATGACCGAACACTAATAGCTCCATATCGCGCTGCAACCGGGGGCTCCACCATTTGTGATACTCACGATTCATCTGGCTTCCTATATTTTATTACTATATTGGTTCAAAACATTAAATCTCATCTGACAGTACTATTAACCCACTTAATGAGGCAAAAAACTCATCGAGCTTGAGCATTAAAGCAGAGTCTTGCTGCTCCTGATGACTGTATTGATGATGCCCCGCTTCTAAGACAAACAAGTGCTTTTCACAGGATAAAGCGTTAAATATCGCAAACTGCCCTGGAGGAGCAACGCATGGATCATATATTGCGCAAGCGCAATGCATCGGTATCTTAATCCGTTTTGCTGCGAAAGCGGCATCGAAGTAGCGCAAAACAGTCAGCACTTGTTTTTTATGCGTCAAATAATACTTTTGAACACTATTGGCACTGCCATTAGTAGCCAGCTTTAAACGCAAAGACTGATAACCAAAAGTAGGCACATTTAAATGCGCTTTACTAATGCGTGTTTCACAAGCCAACGCTAAAGCGCCAATCCCTCCTCCGAAGCTGATTCCCATATAACCCAGACAGCCTGCAAGATGTGGGAACAAGGTTAATAAGGCGCTCACTGCTAACCACACATCTTCAACACAGCCACCGATAATATAACGATCTTTGTCGTTAATATCATGTAACACATGCCAATTAGGATCTGAAGAAATAAAAGGGGAGGCGCTTTGTGCTAGACCCCGAAAACAGGGAAAAAACAACGCGGCATCTTTAAAAGGAAAATGAAAGTCCGGCCCATCGCGTCCGCCATAGCCATGCCCAACAATAAAACCTCGCCTCACCTCACCCGAACTTGGCAACAATAACCAACCTCGAATAAGAAAATCACCCATCGACTTATAACTGATTTCAAATACCCGCCAACCGCCTTTATTCTCAGATATTATTTTTGTCTGTGGCACTGGATCAAGCTCTAAAGCATTTTGATAACGCAACTGCCAAAACAAATCAAAATCTTTAGGCTCTTTTTGCGCTTTTACCGTAAGTAATTGTTCAAGCGAGTAACCATAACTGGGATCAAAAGGGTATTGACTATTATCCATAAAACTTTATTAATCTTTGCTTAAGCAGTTAAACATTAAAAAACCTAACGCCCGTCATTATAACACAGCAAATATGACAGCTTTATCACGCATAAAACCAATCCTCGTCAAAGAGCAAGTGCCATTTAACAACGAAATTAATGCCGTAACGCTATTCCAATCAAAAACTTATTTCATTAACCACTTTCAAGTTGACTTAATTTAGCCACATTTATAAATATTGCTCTATCACTTCTAGAAAATATGTGGTAAAAAGCATGAAAAAATAATTACAACTTTAACAGTGATAGTTTTAACAGGTTCTCAGAAAGCCAATAGAAGAACAACTTGAAGCCTAAAAATTAACTTTTGAAAATACATCACACTGATGTGTTTTTCAATACATTTTTACTAGTATTTGTGATCTCTTAGGATGTTAAAGAATAACGCTATTATTTTATTATTAAGTGTTTCGTTGATAGTCAACTCGGAATTAAAAGCCGAAACAAAACATCAAGATCATTTTAGGCACCAAATTATTTTGGCTGAGTCCAATCATCGCTATGATATTGCTGAAACTGCATTAGAGCACTGGCTATCAATTGATGGGAATGATCCTGAAGCATTATATTTTCAAGCCCACATTAACATCCTAAAAGGTGATATTGAAACAGCCAAAAAACAGGTTTCTGGACTTGAAAAGTCACACCCAACCTATTCCGGCTTAAATAAGCTAAAAACTTTACTTGAAGCATCAAGTACAAAAAAAATCCAACTTCAACAAGCACATTTTTTAGCTGGTAATCAGCGCATTAAAGAAGCTATTACTCTTTACGAAGAGCTATTTCCTCATGGAATGCCTACTGCAGCAATTGAAATTGAATATTTAAATCTGGTTTCAAAAAGAAGTAATGCAGACTTTAACAAGGTCAAAAAAATACTCCAGGAAAGAAACGCCCAATACCCAGACAATCCTGAATATAAATTGGCCTTAGCCAATACAATCACTCAAAAAACACCCAATGATAAAGAGTCTATAACAACTTTTAAGCAGTTATCTGATAGCGAACACTTTAAAGGCAAAGCTGCTTACTCTTGGCAAAGCGCCTTAACAGATGTGCCTGTTAACAAACTAACTGAGGCCGAAATAGACGACCTGATCAATTCATTCCCTAATAATGAATCAGTGAGCGCGACTGCCAAACAATTAAAATCAGCACTAGAGAACTATAATAAACAAATTAATGACCCTGGCTATAAAGCAAAGTTACAAGCTGCCAAACTTTTAAAAGAAAAGAATTATTCGTTAGCAAAAAAGTTTCTCCTATTAGCTAATAAAATTCATCCCACAGATCCACAAAATTTTAATGGCTTGGGACGGATCAGCCTTGCACAGGGAAACTATAAAGAAAGCCTCGATCTATTTATTCAGGGCAGTAATCTAGATAAAAGCCGCAAAAATAGTTCTGAGTGGAGCTCACTTATAACTACTGCCCGATACTGGGGTCTTATAAAGGACGCAGAGAATTTAGCCTCGTCTAATGAACAATCAGCCGTTAATTCTTACAAAGCGGCTATTACACAAAATCCAAAAGAAATATTTGCTTATCTAGCGATTGCAAAAATTTTAGCCAAAAATAATGACTTTGAAGGAGCAGATAGTTTCTTTGCTCAAGCTTTAAAAATTGATAAAAATGATCGTGAAGCTCTTCTTGGTAGGATTTATTTGAGGGCTAATAACGATAAGCTAAACGAAGCACTTGCTTTGGTAGATAACTTATCTGATCAACAAAAGAAAATCATCACAGACAACTTTGACGATATAAAAATTAAATTATTTGTAGCAGATGCAGAAAGCGCATTGAGCCAACATGATCTAAAAAAAGCCAATGAAAAAGTATCGATTGCGAAATCCTTTAAAACCGTTGATCCCTGGCTAACTTTCCGTGTTGCCAACATATTAAACCTGCTTAATCAAAAAACTGAAGCGAAATTTATTTTTGACCAACTACTAGCTAACGCTAAACCATCGACTGATCTCTATTTTTCGACAGCACTATATCTAGATAAACAAGACAAATTCCTTGACGCACTAAATGAAATAGATAAAATCGATCCAAGCCAACGCACACCTAACATCATTAGTAACCAACGTAGGATTTGGATTAACTATCAATTTTCTCATGTTAACGATTTACTCAAGTCTGACAGACAACAAGCGATGATTCATTTACACGAAATTGAACCAAAACTAGAAAATGATACTGATCAACTGATTAATCTTTCTAACTATTGGCTTAACATCAATGAACCAGAACAGGCAAAACGCATAGTCGACTCACTCAAAATCAACGAAAAGTGGCCATTAGATACCAAATTGGACTATATACAACTGATTTATAACCTGAAAGAATTTGATAAACTAGCCACTGTAGAAAAATCTATTAATATATCATCTGCTTCAAGTGACGAGAAAAATCGTTATCATAAACTAATGCGGGACTATAAAATTAATAGAGCAAAGCAATATTTTGCAGAAGGCAAAACAGTTGAAGCAAATGAACTCTATTATTCTCTATTACTGGATGATCCCATATTTAGTGCCATTTTTGAGCACTATGTAAAAACTGGAACCAGTATCTCTAACAGTAATAATAAATCAATGATGGCGGATTGGATTGAAAAGAATAAAGACCGGTTATCGGTTGCTGACGAGTACTCTCAGTTTCAAACAATAAAAAAGATACAAATACTAGATCAGCTGGGTCAACAAGAAGAAGCTGAAAATGCTATGAAAGAAATGTTGGCTGATCATTCAAACGGGGATCAGGCTCTATACACCGCATCCGAGATTGCCTTGAAAATCAAGAAATGGGATACAGCTGAAGCCTTAAGTTATGCTGCATTACAATCAAATAAAATGCCAAACCCCACTCGAAATGCTAATGCAGCACTACTTACTGATAATGAAAAAAAACAGCTATACTTAACTGATAACGATAACTGGTTGGCCAAAAATGTTAAAAAAAATATTGATCAGTTGCGGGATAAAACAGATGGTTATGTCTCCGTTTTCCCTGACTATCGTTTTGGGACTAACACCGATGTAATTGGCGCAGCTATTGAAGGAAAGCTCCCTTACAAAAATATGGGACATTTTATTTTCCGTATTAACCCACTTTCCCTGAGCGCCAGAAGCCAAGACTTAAATGCAAAAGACTTCGGTAGCTCACTATTACGACCCTGTTACCCAAACTGCGGCCAACACCAATCCACATTACAAGCGACTGGTGTTGGATATAATATTGGATGGATGGGTAATCATTGGA
>Ga0194062_1000127_pt1 | contig 31409 bp, 26 predicted proteins | sample SepL2225m_MetaG_FD_155481 | JGI IMG/M metagenome (GOLD analysis project Ga0194062, IMG submission 155481) | Anoxic zone freshwater microbial communities from boreal shield lake in IISD Experimental Lakes Area, Ontario, Canada - Sep2016-L224-25m | ecosystem: Environmental > Aquatic > Freshwater >... | reverse complement strand
GCCTCAAGCGCAACCTTCGCCTTTAACTCGCCAGTGAAAACCTTGCGTTTCTTCTCGCTCACAACAACCCCCGTTTTCCAGAAGGCTACCATCTTAAATGATTGTCCGAAAATTGGGGTCCACTATACAAATATGGCTCCGTCAATAAAGAGTGAAGGTGGCTTTATTCACGGGACGTTGCTGTGGGCAATGCCGTTACACAAGCATCATCTATCTCTGCTCGGCGGCGATTACAGCAAGCGCAAGGTGATGTAGTTGGTTCTGTCCATCTGGCCGATAGGATAGCGATTTATCTAGTTATATATCCCTATAGGTCTATATTTATTTAGCATTAGCTTTGTAACCACGTCAAGGCACTTTGCTTGTCGCCAAACTCAAAATGGCGCACTTGGGCATGGATAAAATGGCTTGCGATGCTCGGCAGGATCGACAGGAAACCGCTGTCGGTCACGGCGGCAACTTTGGCAATGTGCTGGTGGCGGTTTTTGACAAATTTAAAATGGGAAAGACAGGCGGAAAAGTCTGACCAGCCGGGGAAGGATACCCAACGTGCCAGCCAATCGGCATTTTCGCTTAAGCGAAAACGGGCAATCAGTCATAGTCCCTATGATGCCCATGACCGTAACCGCCGCCATAGTACGGCTGGCGATAATAGCCGCCTTGATAATAGGGCTGCGCCCTAGGGGAGTAGCCATAGCTTGGCGCATGGCCATAATAAGGACGGTAGCCATAGCCGGGGGCGCAACCGCCGAAGACTAAGGCAACGAGCAGCACACACAAAACAGCCGCCGATGGTTTCATTTTTGGATTCCTGCCGTTGGGTCGATGGGGCTTCACGATAAGGCCGCTTCCTTAACCGGCCCTTAAACCGGCCCGCCCCGCCTGTAGCCCGGTCGGGCTTGTAACCCCCCGGCGTTTTCGCTTAAGCGAAAACCGGGCGGACTTGTTGGGGCTTGGCCCCGCGACCCCGTTCAAGCCACGGAGTTTTTATCAGTGCGTGAGTGAAAGGCTCAACCGATAAGGCCGGTAAGGCCAAACAACCCCGCTTGTTTGGCATTGCCAAATTTGGCTATTTTCCGGTCGCTATACGGGTAGGGATGTCAAAAACCTGTGAGAGTTTGCGTCCGTTTGTGAAAACGAAACGCCTCTGTCATAGGGCGTGTTTACTCATTGATAAACAGAATCCTTACGCCTACCCAGATTGCTCTGAATTCTCATTCATGCCACATCAAACAATTCTTCCGGTGCCGTGCTATGTTTCAGGGGAAGCTTGCGCAAAATGAAGAATGCCACGCCTAGAATTACGCCCCCCCCCACACCCAACACTACGGCATAATCGAATGGCTCCAATGGCAACAGGCTTGATTCGGGCAAGGTCAACACCGATTTGAAACGGTCTGCGACTTGCCAAAGATTCCTTTCAAGTAGATGACGGATGAGCTTTATAAACATTGCGGCGAGGGAAAATCCGATGGCAACCACAAAGAACAGTTGCATGGCGATGATGGCATACAGTTCGCCGTATGCGACACCTTTAGCCAGAAGAATGCCATAAGTATGGCGGCGATGACCGACTAGCGTCGTCAGTTGCACGTACAGCAAAAAAAGCAAAAAGCCCGCAGCTAAACCAAAAAACCATTCACTCAGTACCGTCAACATTTCGGTCAAGGCACTGAAACGATTTAAAGAATCCTCGTAAGTCGCAGTCAAGTACAGCGGTTTTTCGGGCAGGTTGTCGATAAATTGCATCGCCTGATCCAACTGGTCGCGCTTCGGAACATAAAGGAAGGCGTATTGAAACTGCTCAACCTGTTCGGTCATGCGCCGTTCGATGCGAAAATCGGGGTCTTTATAGCATGCGGCTTTTTCTTCCACGCTCAGTTCATGGCTAGGAAAATTAATGCAACTGGCCGAGATGACCGGCACTTCACGCCGCACCGTCGCTTGGTTATCTTCTTGGCAACTTTTCCGCTCTTCTTGGCTGAGCAACTCGTCCGGCCATTCTGTGCAGTGGATATTGGCCGGGCCGCGTGTTTCAAAAATCAGATCGCCCGCGACAGAAGACTCCACGCTGACACTATCGCCCAACTGAAACTGGTCACGGCAAGCATCAAGCCGGAACGTTGGCACGGAGCGCCTTAATGTCAGATAATGCATGCCAGTAGATTGGCTCAATTCGCCTATGCCTAGGCAATCTTTAAAATTCTTCCGCACTTCTTCCGTTGTCTCGCCATTGAAGGCCAAACCGCTCACGCGAGGCTTGGCAAGCAGGGTATTGTCGCTGAGCGCTGTTTCCGGGAAGTAGTGTAGATGGCTGTTAAAAAAGGCGAATTGCATCGCATGGTAAAGATGCGCCGACACCAAGAAGGTGTGGTTGCCTGGAATGGGCAGACGATCGACCCAAGTGACTTTAACCGGCAACAATTCCCGGAACGACTCGCTGGGGATGCCAAACTCCATCCAAATATCCGGGTTTTTGCTGGCAAGAAAATCCTCTTTGGTTTCTGGCAGCTTCGCCCACAAAGGTGTGGGCAAGGCTTTTTTCAGTTTTTCCAGATAAAGCGAATAGTTGAAATGTTTTTCGACCAATGAACGGCTTAACACGATGTGCAACAGAGGCCCTGGCGCAGTCTGGCCTGTGTTGTCCCCCATCGCATAACGCCAAAGCGGATCTTCGGGATAAATCGCAAGACCTTTGAAGCCTTCGCTTTTATCTGCCCACACCTCGGCCTTATCAGGCAAGTCGATGAAGTTGACGCTGACATCGCCGTAAGGGTGGATGGTCAAGGGTTTTGCTGCATGCGCCTGTTGCGGCAGTGCCTGGGCTTGGGCATGGGCGGCGATTTGCGCCAGCAAACCCTCGTCAAGTTCTTGTTTGGAACCATGGTAAGGATTGGTTTGCACCCAGATGGGTATCCCGGCGTTGGGCACCGAACCTAGCAACACATCGACAAAACGGTCTGACAAGCCCTGCTTGATGCTGAAAAGTAGCAACGCACAAGAAAAAATCAGCGTCACCAGTACCGTCAACCAAAAAAAATCGCGCCCACCGGGGGTTCTTTTTTTTAACAGTGTCCTGAACGGCAGGAAAAATTCCCGTCGCGCCAAATAAAAACTGACTCGATTCATGTTAGCTCCCTCCATTCGCAGCGGTTGTCATCCACATGCAGATAGCGCTTTACGTTCGCTTCCTTCGGGTCGTTTTGATGATGGGTGACCCACAACAACAGCCGGTCTTCCCGCTCTTCCGCCCAAGCGTAAAGCAAGCTCATGATGGTCTGGTGGGTGGCGTGGTCGAGGCTGCCGGTCGGTTCATCGGCAAACAATACGCAAGGGTCGTTCACCAGCGCTTGCACCAGAGCCACCCGCTGGCGTTCGCCTCCCGCTATTTGGTGGATGAAACGGGAAAAAAGGCTTTCCGCATAGTCGGGATCGTGAAAAGCTTGTCGCAACAGTTCAAGCGCACGGAGCTTCGCTTCCGGGCGCTTTTTGCCAATCATCATCTGCGGGTAAATCAAGTTATCGCCTATCGAGCAATAAGGCAGCAGGCTGCTGTTTTGAAACATGAAACCGAAATGGCGACGACGCAGTTCATGCGCATCGCGAACCGGCAAAGGCTGATTGCTGCTCCATCCAAAAGACTTCCCAGCGTGAGGAAACTCCCATCGGATACCTCCGTCCTTTTGCCAGGCCATTGAGGCCAAGGCATTTAACAAGGTACTTTTGCCCGCACCGCTGCGGCCCATGATTGGGATTTTGCGCTGTGCCGGGTCCGCCGCTTGCAACACCATCGCGTCGATTCTCAGCGTGAACGAACCGCTTTCGGTGCTGCGCACCAATTCCAAGTCTTGGATGGTACAAGTCGTAGTCATGGTAAGAATTCCTGGGGAATCCAGTAAAGATCCAACTTATCTTCCAGCTTATGGCTATACCCCATGTCGTAATCTACATTACCGGCGCTGTCTTTGAACGGCTCCCCCTTTATGGAATCGGGTGCAATAAAAGGAATATCGTTATTGACTAGAGTTCCATCAATTCTTCTGCACTCGATGTCTTTTCCTTGTGAAATCCATTGCGGTCGACGATTGCCTTGCACCACCGTCAATAGATCGTACGAGTGGTTGACCCAACGTAACAGCGCGGCGATTTCGCAATCGGGTACTTGTTTTGGTTCTTTAAGCTCGGACATTTTGTAGCGCAGCAGCGGGCTTTTTGACCGCACTGGCATATGGCCATAGCGGCTCATATATTCGGCCACGGTGCATTCCCTGGCATGGTCGGAAGCATCTTTGCATTCCACATAAGTTGGCTTCTTGATCACAGCTTCCAATACGCTGGCTAGTTCGGCAGCAAGCTTTTCTCGCTTCATATTCGCATCCTGTTCTTCCCTGATTCTTCTCACGCCGCCTAGAATAGTGATGTACTTATTTAATGAATCACTGGTGAACCAGACATCCAAGGTTAATTTTTTGGGATCTTCACTGATTACGCCGTCTAGCGTTGAATCATGGATACCTTCCCTACATTGATTGCCGAGCGGAGCGCAGAGTTTTTCCAACACTTGGCCGAAGTAAATCGCTGGGATGCCCTTGCCTTGCATCGACTGGATGATCTTGACTAGCGCTTCGCCGCCATCAAGCCGGGCCTTGATTTCATCAAGTGAGGCAGGGGATACCGCCATGGTTTTTGCCAACCCAGACTTTACTTTCGTAATCAGATCAGCATCATTGATGTCGAGCAGGTAATCGGCGGGCGACAACGGCGTGTTCAGCCCATTACGTTTTAATTCCTCCTGTGTATGATCCGTCATTATTTGGACGATTTTGTTACCTTGTGTACGAAAATTTTCCCAGGCTGTCTTATATAGTTCGTTGCCTTGATTGCTTTTGTCAACATCCGTCCGCAAAAAAAACGGGATTACCGTGGTAATCCCATTTTTGCTGTCGCCAAGCAATTTAGTGCGCAGAGTATCGATATCCACCGGCACACGACCCTTTTTGCTTTGCGCGTCTTTGTCGTAACCGCTGTCGCCAATGACGAACAATATTTTGGCATTTTGCTTGCAACTGCTGCGCAAGTCAGTCAAGGCTTGATTGAGTCCGCCATACAAGTTTTCTGCGAAGTCATCATGGTCGTCACTGCTGGCTTGCACTTGTCCTAAAGTTTTCTCGAAAGCCGTAACATTCTCTTTTGCCTTAACTTGGATACAGTCATCGACTGGCACCAACCCGCCATCAGTATCGGCGATACGGCCAAAGGGCAAGCCTTCGCTCAACTCCTTTGCGCCGGCGTATAGGTCGCGATACACGCGAAATCCGAAACGGAACTGCAATGCTTTGAAACTCGGGTCTTTCGGCACTTGATCGATAATCGCCTGTGCGGCATGTTTGGCGGCTTCGATATAGTTCTGCATACTTTTTGTGCCGTCCAACAGGAATATAATATCGACATGCCGCAAGCTGTCCGAGCCGTTCTGAACCGGCGTTTTCAAACCCTGTGGGCAAACGACTTGGTCGTTGCCCTCATAATGACACACTCCGGTGCCGGAGAGTGGCAAGATGACATCGTAAACACCACTCTGCTGTACCAGTACAGGGATGCGTAGGCCGATTTTATACCAATGTTTTCCGCCCAGAATCGGTATCGGGTATTGTCTTTGGGTGTCGACTTTCGCATAAGCCTTTACCGCTTCATTTTCCAGTTCTTCAGCAGGACGCAGGCCAAAGCCAGAATTCCAGATAAACCCTTTGCCTTTGTCGACCCATCCGACAAGTTTTGTGGTGTTATCAATGTAGTATGCTTTTGATAGCAAATAACGGCCATCTTGCTCATCCATGACGTAATTGCTGTCAAAACGGGAGAGTTCCCGGATTTTTTTTCCTCCAGAAGAGTTGTCGTATACAGCGATGGTTTCAGGGGTTTCCCTTGGTGCGGTGGTGGTCTTGATGTAAAACACCAATATTGGTCCATCGCTCGCTACTAAAGGGGTTTTCGCGCAGAGCAAGTCCAGCTTGCGTATCCAACCGTAAGGCTTGGCGGGTTCGCTAGGGAGACTGACTTGCATCCAATCACCATCAATCGCCACGGGTGTAAATAAAGTGCTTAGATCTAGCTTTTCGGTTTGCCCGGAACCACCGTTGGCGATGCCCGGCGCAGAATTGCTGCGACGCAATTCAGCACCCTGTTTTTCCGCCATAAACAAATAGTTGGAAAGTTTCTCTTTATTTGAATTTGCAAATAACTCTTTTTGAAAACGCTGGGCACCACAATGACCCGGTTCTATGGACTCGGACTCTGCGAGCACTGGTTTGGCACAGATGAACGCCGCGCAAATAGCAAACAGGATCACGAATAGCTTGCGCTTTGTCATGGTCTATCCTCCTTAAATTTGGCTAGAGCGTTGGGAATATCTGAAATATCATCACAATGTTTGACTTTGGCTTTTATCCAGATGTCGCAATAATATTTTGGCGTGACGACAGTAATTGGAATGTCAATAATTAACGGCCCAATAATTGCCTTTTGAATTCTGCTCAGTTCATCCCCCAATTTAAGCCCTTTCGAGTCAGTTATATAAAGCATTTTTTGAATTTTTTCCAATGATATTTCGCTTTCAATGCCCCCTAAATCGAGAATGGCGTTTTGGATGGTGTTATTCATATCAATGCTTCCCCACAGTTTTTTCTCACTGGAATCACCCGCCACTTCTTCAGTGCGCAATAACTTGCGTACCTTAGCACCGCTAGCGATTATTGTGATCGGTTTTTTGTCATTATTTTTAATGAATCCTTTTAAGGCATCAATAATGTTTCTTTTTTGTTGGTCTAATCCTTGGGTTTCCGAGACAACGATCAGCCAGCGCTTTTCGCCATATCCGGGCGTTACCTTTAGCGCGAAACGCACCGTCGGTTCTGGTATGGAGGAGTTTTTCCCTAGGGCGCATTGTGTAAGATCAGCTTGTCTGCCATCACCTGAAATTTTCGCCCAGTTTTCCTCACATACAGTTAGTTTCAGTTCTTTTATGTATTGCTCAGTGTAATAGACATTCTGCGGTTTTTCAGTCTTAATGCAGTCTTGTTCTGATTTAAACAGCAATAATTCGCGCTTTTCACTGTATTCGGGTTTTTGATCGGGTGGGTCGAAATTAATTTCGACAGGAAGCTGCTTTTTTTCTTTGAATGCTTGCAACTCTGTTATCTTGGGTAAAGCGTAATGGTCGCCAATCGGAATTATTTTCTCTATTGACGGCGCGTATTTTGGGTTTTGGGTTTTTTGCACAAAAGTCCCCCTAATTTCTGAGGGGAGAGAGGGATCGGCCCAATTAAATGATAATACTGAATCAGACTCTATTGGCTTTGTCGGAGCACAGTTCTGATTAGAAGGGTTACAAACCTGTATGTTCTGAAACTCGAAAAATGGAAGTCGCTCGCACAATGAGGATTTATTGTCTTGATCGGGATGACCCTTTAATATTCCATCGTCGTCTTTCGGAAAGCGGATGGTCAGGTTTTTTATCTCTTGGGGCTGAGACTGTTCTTTAAGATAAACTTGCGTAGCAATTAAGCCGCCTTTCCATTCCAGAATGAAATGATCGCTGGCTTTGGTGATATAGTTGCAAGTCTGTTTCGACAGGTCTTGACTATCATCGTCGCAGCGTATTTTTTGGGTATCTTTGCGGTTGTCCTTAGCGATGGTAGGCTCGCTCCAGGCTTTCGGCCAACGTACCATAATCGGGTGGCACTGAGCGTCCGTTTCGACTGGAACTGGCAGTGAATTTTGATCCAGATTGAATAGATACTCATATGTAACTGTATAACTTTGTTTGCAGAGCGTTTTATTTTCATTTATAAACCGCTTTACACCAATTTGATTGAGAGTCAGAAGTTCCTTTCGGTCTTTGTTCCCTATCGAAATCGGTTTTGTGCTTAGGTCATCCGCTAATTTAAAAGGTTCTGTTTCAGTATGTTTTAACGCAGACGAAATAGGTTCTCGGTCAAACCCAGCTATATCAATATAAAAAAATGAAGGTGTTCTGCCCTGTATATCGCATCCAGAAAAAGTGATTATTTGATCGGCATCTTTTGTAGGCATATATTTACAAGCTTGAGTTTCTGTTTCTGGGTATAGATGGACTTTGCTTGGATCTTTTTTCAGTGCCTCATAAAGTGGCTTTGGGAACTGGATCATTACCGATCCTAGATTAACTGTTGGATTAGCACTGGCTTGATTTGGCCATAGCAAGTTATAACTTTTTTCAGGCCAACTTTGCTTCATCACAAACTTTTTACTTCGCTCTTCATTTGGTACATCAAGATAAAACGAAGTGGAACCATCTGGGTCATATTGAAATTTGCAGTCGTTAAAAATAATTTTATGATTTGTTTCATCCAGTTTCTTATGTAAACAAGGCTCATGACCGCTTTCTTGTAGAAGCTTGACATTTTCTAAATCTGATCTGTCTTTCAGCCTGTCATACTCAGGTTTTGGAAATTCAATCCAGCGAGATTCTTGATCGGTTTGTATTGTTTTTGTTATTGATATTAGTTCAAGACTATTAATATCATCTACAGAAAGAGACTCACTCATCCTGACTTGCTTATCCTCATAACCATTCAATTTAAGAATGAATTCTGTAATAATACCTTGCTGTACATTACCGCACACAGAAAAGGTAACTTTTCTTTCCTTAGGGTCAATTATTTTTTTACACGGTTTTTGGTCACTTGCTGTGAGAAGATCGACATTGCGCACATTGTGTTTCAACTCTTTATAAAACTTTTCAGGAAAATAAATTGAATAGGATCCTGGTGGATTTTTTCCAGCTATCGGTGAATTAATGGATAAGTCATTGTCACTAAGCGTGATTTCCCCATTTGGTTTCGAGATTTTGGCTTTTCCTAGTTTAATCGAAAACGACAAAGTAAATGGCTGATTGTGAGGAGACTTGAAATCACAAAAATAATAATTATTTTGGGGTGGGTTACAATGTTCTCTGATCACACGGCTATCTTCTGGATCAGCCGAACCCCACTCGGCTGGCCATCTAACTGTGACACCCTCGTTGCCATTCTTTCCTCCTGCTGAGTTACACGAACCGCTTATCCCCATCAACGCCATTAACAGCAGCAGACGACCAATCCTGATGATTTCAGATCGATGCGGCATTAGGGTCTTGTTTTTTTGCACACTCATATCCTACTCTCCATCCAGTTGATAAACCAAGCGGAAACCAACACCCGGCGCACCCAGGGTTGGGGCGTTGCAATAGGCCATGTCCACACCACTGCCAGCGATGTAGTTGCGGCCCAACAACTGGTAACGCCCACCGGGGCATTCGTCGCGCGACCATTCGCGCAGGTTACCCAGCAAATGCTGAACCTTGCCGTTATCTTCACCTTTGGCCGGGGCGGGTTCGTTGTCCAGGGTGTTGGTGACTGGGCTTTGTTCGCCCTGTTCCGTGACGGAGGCCATCCACTGTGCCAGTGTCGGTAATTGCCAATGTTGGCTGGTTTTTTCAGAGAGCCAGACGGCATAGGCTTCAGCGTCTTCTTTCGAGACGTTTTGCACTGGAGCGGTGTCTTTTTGGATGCTGATTCTGGTTTTCAGCAGATCAAGACGCTCCTGGTCAACTGCGGCGGATCCGGCGTTTAAGAACTGCTTGAATTCGGCGACCGACACTTCGGTCAACTGCAAACAAAAGGCGTTTTTGATGTCGATTTCCAAAGGCTCCTCGCCACCATGGACGGCCTTGTACCTATCCTTGTAATTCCCTAAGGAATGATCGTCTTCGTTGCTAATTTTGTAGGTCTTAGCGTCGATTTTTGCACTGTTGTCAGGGCATTCTTGTTTGTCCAACAATTTTATTATTAGATTAGGTTTTGGATCAGGTTTTGAAGGAAAATCTATGAAGGTAGGCACATAAGACAATATACAAAACAATAAAAAGAAAATGAACAAACAAAAAATTAAGTTTGCGATTGGAACAAATGAACCTGGAACATTAGCCAATTTTAAAAAAGTTGGTATCGTATACTTTGCAATAAATATTGTAATAATTGCTGATGGAATAACAGTATACAGAATTATGTTGATCATAGATTTTGAATGCTTTTTATTTGAGAGTTAATATGGCAATAATATGATATTTATAAAAGCACAATATTCCAAACTTATCAATGTAGTGAAGGTCGGCAATCTGGACAAGATCAACGTAATGGAGATCAATCGGGAAGGCCGATGCATTGTACTGAACACGAAAAAGGGCGAAGCCGCCGTAGGCACGGAATCCGTAAACTGCCAAATTTAACCAAACTCGGCGTGTCCCTGAGTTCAAGCCTGCTACAGCACTGGCAGAAGCTTGCGCTAAGACACGGGAAATTTTCGCGGCATTAGCTTTCATAGTTTCGTGACTTCCCGGAAGTTCATGGCCTAAATGTCCAATATTTGTCGCCGTTGCGATATCTTTCTAGAAGGTTTCGTTGATTGGGAGGATTACCTGTACGCAACAACAGATAAATATCGGAAATGATTGACCGATTTTCGGCATAGTAGGAGTGACCGAGAAAGCTTGTATCCACAGTGGAAGCATCAACAGTGTCCATACCGTGGACGACGACCAATGCCTCGCTGTTCGAATCGCCTGCGCGGGGATTTCCATGAGCCATTTTTGATGCCATGAGCGCCTTGTCTACAGAAGAAGCATACAAAGTGATTCGACCCACAATCGGTTGAATCCTAGGAAGGATGTCCCGCTTGAAAACCTCGGCATCAATGTCCGGGGCAGCTAATACGATCTCTTTAAAAATTGGTGCCTCGGAGCCTTGTTCATTGGCAATTTCCTTTAATGCGGCACTGAGTGATCGTCCACCCATGCTATGGACAATCAAATGTATCTGCTTGGCTCCCGTTTTGGAGGAAACCATCTCCAAAAATTCTTTCAGATGGGGGACGGACCATTCTGCATTAGTTTCGTCTACTGTATAGGCTGATAGCCTGCCTTGTGAAGGCCAGCTATAGAAGATAGGTGCCCCGTCGAAGCCTAGATCAAATGCCATTTGCGCGGTCCGACGTGCTGCGTCTTCAAAGCTCACGTTATAGCCATGGACGAACACGAACGCCTGATTTTCCTCGGATCGATGAATGTATAACCGCAAGCCTGCTATGAATTTTTTCTCCGACTGTGGAGTGACTTCCAGCAGTACGATATGTTTTTTTGGATTTTCATGAAACTCAAATTTTTGCCAACTCGGCGCTTCAAGTTCCCCCATTCTGTGGTGTTCGGGGATGCTCACCCTGCAAACACCAAAAGCTAAGGTGCCACGCTGGTTTCCATAGAATGCGTCCGTTCTCAATTTACCCAACATCCGATCTGTCCCATAAAAAACTTGTACCATTTTGAACTTTTGAACTGAATGCTCAATGTATTCAGATTGATCAGATTTAAGATTGGGTGAAACGTTATTCATTTTTTTTTTCGTCACCGGACACTATCTGGTCAGTGTTATCTGATGTAAGTAGTGCTGTTGATGAAGGGGGACCAACAATACCCATCAAGTAATCAATATCCGATGGGGGTTTTACCTCACTTGTTCTATCTGCAATATCCATAAGCTTTTTATGTATCTTATCCTTTATTTCGATTACAGCAATGTCCCCTAAACCAAGACTTTTAGAAGCATTGATAATTTTTTGCATATTGCTAATTTCTGTATCACCTACTGAATTAAGTTCCATTTCCTTCCTTTCAGCAAGTCTCTCAGTGACTTTGCCCATGGCATCGCCCCAATTCATCTTGTAGAAGTTTTCGAGTAGCCTGATATCAAGAGCCATAATAACTTGCCGCAATCCGTATGGACGGTATGTTTGATCAAAATCGATCAATTTATCGATTTTACTGCGGTCTGCAAGCCCCCCATCGCCATAAAGCCTAGTATGCATTCTTTGAAGGTGTTCTTTAAGGGAATCACTGAGGAACACATCTGCCTTTACCTTAATTAGATTAATGCCAGCAATGTCACAATTTTTATAAATGTTTGCTTCTAAATCGTTTTTTATAATTATAATTTCTGTTTTTTGTAAATGTTGCTCTAGCGACTGCTTTAACTCAGAAGGACTGTTAATCAGGTAATTGCTTGTAATATTTAAAAAGAAGTTTTTAGTCGCATCAATGACAGAATTTTCAAGGTCGGTAAGTTGATCTCTACTTCCTTTCCAAAAAATCTCGGCATCAGTAACCTGAAAAATAATAGTAAGAGTGGCACTAATACGATGTCCATCGCTAAGATGATAACCTTCAATAGGGGTTTCTACTTTGAAGGTTTGTGGCCTCATTTCAATGAAGATAAAGAGAAAATTATCGGCATCCCTAGCGGTAAGACTAATGGAATGATTCTGCTTTGCCAGAACCGCGTAAATATTCGGTTGATCACCGCGAACTTCCATTACTATGACATGCCTATCATCGTCAGCATGAGGTATATCTGGAAGAGTCCTTTTAAAACCAAAAAATTCAGATTTCATTGAATATTCCTGACAATTAATCAGGCCAGCTTGAAATGTTTTGGTTTTTTTAAGTTTATCGATATAATCTGCTATTGCCATGACACGCCTCTCTGCTCTCTGTGGGATAAATATTTTTCTATATTAATAATCTAAGCACTAGGGCGTAGATTATCGTAACTGACTTTTATATTGGAGTTAAGTACACCATCTACATTTTTTCCTTTCCGTGATTGCGCTAGTTCCCGATCTTGTTTCCATAGCCTATTCTTTTCCCAACGTTGTAGATGGTATTCCAAACGGTTCCGTCTTTTACTATCTTCGTATTTTTTGTAGAGTCCATGAAATAAAGCTAAGTATCTTTGTATCACTTGGCTGGATTCCTTATCCCAGACTGTAAGTATTTCACTAGCCCATTTCTCAATTTTTATAGTTGTTTGTTCTTGTGTTTCCTGCTGGGTAGGTATAGTAGGCATCTCCCACAGGTTATATATAGTATCCACTATTTTTTTACTGATATCATCGGATTCTGTTGCATCATCTAATCTTATATTTATTAGAAACAGTAAGCAGGCCATATTACATAGGTTTGTATTTGTGATAGGATTTAGCCAATTGTATAATTTTTCTATCGAAATGGTTGGTGAGCTATCATAAACCATTCCGAAAAGATCAATGGCTGTCAAACATTCAAGTATTCCACCATTTTTTAGAATTGTGCCTATTGCTTCAAGTGTTGCATTAACATTAGTGTGCGCTATCCTAAAATAAGTCGATAGCGCAGCTTCAACTAACATTGGGTTTTGGCTGCTAATCCAATGCTTTAGCAGCATCAGTACGTCAGATTCATAGCGTTTGTGCTCCATCATGTGCGATAAAGCGACGGCAGCAGAATTTTGAATCCATGGATTGCCAGTTTTTGCCCACGGGAGTATAAGCCCCTCTTTTATGTCTAGGAAGGGTTGGTTAGTTGACAACTCACTCGCAGCGACTGCCGCATAATAACGTTTTTCCCCCTCTAGCTCACAACCGAGTTGATAAATATAATTTATAAGCCTTGAAAGCTTATTGTAAAGCACAGGTATATCGAGTAACTCTAATATTTTTAGGCGTTGTTCATAGTCTGAAAACCCTAGCGAATGCACTTCAGTTTTTCCGTGTTCAGTATAGCGAAACCCTTGGATTTTGACTATGCCCGTTCTTGTGAAAAACTGGTACTCGTTGGTTGCTTTGGAAACTTTGTCACTAGGTTTGTCCTGTTGCGGTAGGAATGATGCAGGAATCTTTATGACAATTCCATTTGCATCGTCATCTTGATTGGTCATTGGCTATGTTTCCCTAGAATAATTTATATCTTTTCAAAAAATATTCGTTCCATTTCTTGAGAAATGGGTTCCATTAGTTTTCGATTCATACCCTCAAACAAGGCCGCCGTCAATATTTGGCTTTTTTCATGGGTATCAAGTGTATTGAAAAACCAATCTCTAATATTATTGCGATCCTTTCCTGATAAAGGATGGTCTTTGTTTTTAGCATCATCTAGGTTATCGCGGGTAAATGAACTTGGTTTGAATTGATCTATAGGGTCAACCGTGCGTTTTTTATTAGAGTTATCTTGTGACTGTTGGTATTCTTCTATAGCTTGTTTCCATTTAATGTAGAATTCTTTGTAGTAATTTTGTCTTTCCTTTTCTAAACATGACCATAAATATTCTTCAATCTTGTATTCATTGCAATGTTGGATTAGACGCCTTATATTTTTTCCTAAGCCGTCAGTTTCTAATAGTTCTTTGAAAAGTGACTCGAAATTGTAGAAGCAGAAGTTACAGATATCTGTTGCGTTCCCAAATGACTTAAATAAACAGTCGTGGATAATATCATTCGGTCTTCCAGTTTTTGACTCTAGCCTATCCCATACCTTTTGAATATCACTTTCTTGAGGGTGAACATTATTCGGTTGTAGAGACTCGGCATCCTTAGGCTTTTCGATATTGAGTGATATATCTTTATCAATATTATTTTCCTTTTCTATATCACTTTTATCTAATAAATCCTTATCGGAATTCGATGCTATAAAAATATCATGTTCATTGGATTTTACTTGTTCTTGTTGAGTAGTTGATTCCTGCATAGTAGTTTTAATATTTTGATTAATCACGATCTACCTTCTATAGTTATTAGTAATATTTATTTAACTTATTTATAAACTAAGAATTTGATATAGAATTTTGCTTGATAGAACGCTCCCATTCAGGGTAGAATTTAGTATATTGATTAATTCTTTCTTTTTTAATGCACTTCCATAAATATTCAAATAAGCCAAGTTCAGTGCAAAACTGGATTATTCGTCTAATACTTGTTTCAAAATCATCTGTTAACATTATTTTTTTAGATAAATCTTCAAAGTAGAAGTAGCAGAAATTATGTATTTCACTAACATTTCCAAAAGATTTAGATAAACATTCCCGAATAATTTCTTTTGGCATTTTATGATTTATAGATGAATCTTCGCCAGCATCGTGTTTGTGGTCGACATGCTTAAGAACAAAAGCCACAAATACAGCAGCGTTGTGGGCAGCCAACCGCTGGCGGGCATCTTGATCCTGCGCTTTGTTACCGTCGGCCCAGTCGCAAATCCCCTTGACCAAAATCCAGTCCGCCTTGGCACCTTGGCAGGCAACATAGAGTCCGGCCCCCTCCATCTCACCGCCGATTGCTTCCGGTCCAAATTGCTTGAGTTGCTCACGGTAATCAAGGTTGTCCACTAATTTCTCGCCAGACAGGATCAGGCCCATGCGGACGGTGATGGAAGATTCTTTCCAGTATAAGCGGGCGCTTTCGATATAGTTGATCAACCGTGTAGAAGCGTGTGGTTTGTCGCCGCGTAAAATAATTTTTCCCTCGCCTAGTCGCTGTGATTCGTATAACAACAATTGCTGTGACACTAGAACGTCGCCTATGGCTTGCTTCTTCTCATTCATTCCAAAAGCAATCCCCACCATGATGACAGCCGATGGACGTAGCGCTGCAACCCCCTTTTGCACGGTCTCTAACGAAGAGCCCGGCCCAATTGCACCCATTTCAGTCAACGCCAAAAATACGCGCGTTTCACGAACCTCGCCGAGGTCGTGATAGATGCGGTCCCCCACCGATACAGGGCTGGACGGCTGGCCGGTTAACCCGCTAAAGGCATCTATCACTGCCCTGCTCTCAACTGGAGTGGCAGTGACTATCAGGACATCAGCTTGTGGGGCCATTACGATTCATCTCCCTACTTCTTACTTTTTCGTCTAGAGTTTGTAAATATAGTAATTTGGTATTTTCTACTAAAACCGCTGAGATTAAATTTTACCCGATAGGGTTTCACTTTCGTCTATTTCAGCATAACAAGGCACTCGACTGATGGGAACCTCGAAAAACCCTAAATTTTAGCAATTCAAGCTGTGCAACTAATTGTTCCTAAAAGGGCTGGTTTTGGAAAAACGAGGTGTTTCAAGGTATCCTACTTTAATAATAGTAGATCAAATCCTTCAAATATTGCAACTGACTATATTACTTGGTTTTATTGGGCCGTAAAAATATGAATAAGGTAACCCTGCATTGACATTTTTGGCAGCGATTCCCAGTCTATTGATTTATAAATGATTTTTCTGCATAAATTTGGTGCAACAAATTATTTTAACATAATTATTCAATATTTTATAAAATTCAGACCTGAATCGCTGCATTTGTGGCGAATTCAAAAGACCGATAAAAACTTCTGAAAAGTGGCATCTAGGCTGTTTTTACCAACCCCCCTGAAAAGGTCAATTTAGCTCAAACGCCTAATAGGGATTGGGCGGTTTTCTGTCAGTGGATTTCCAACTTTCTTTGATTTTCGCGGAAGCGAAAATGTAAGTTCCATGCGGGCCTTCGCGAAACTGACAGGCAGACCGACAACGTGCGGGCTTGCTTGGGCCGTCCGCGCCAGCGGTCGGCCGGCATTTTTGGGGGTCGCCGCGCGGCGGGGGTCTGTGCCGTCGAGGAACGAGGCGCACAGTCCCCCATGAGCGCCAAAAAAAAAGGATTTCATACCTTTCCGCGCCGGGAGCGCGGCCTCGGCATGGATGCCGGCGGTTTTTTTCGGGGGGCCGGAGCAACTCGACTCTCGGACAGCCTTGAGTCCACCTGAATTAGCCATTTTTCAAGCTTGTTGCGCCATCCTTGGCGCGGCCTATACTTGCCTTTACATCAAACCACACTCGGCAAAGCTCTTCGTTTCGGACCCGGCGATGATGAAATGATCGAGAACCCTAATATCGACCACTTTCAACGCTTCTTTTAAGCGGTTTGTTATGAATTTGTCCGCCTCACTTGCTTCGGGTACTCCGCTAGGATGATTATGGGCAAAAGATATTGCCGCGGCGTTTAGCTCCAAAGCCCTCCTGACAACTTCGCGGGGATATACGCTTGCCCCGTCTATAGTACCTTGGAAAAGTTCCTCTATGTCAATAATGCGGTGCTGGTTATCCATGAACACAGCACAAAAGCTTTCTGAACACTTGTCGGCATAGTGCATAATCAGAAAGTCCTTCATGGCAGTTGGTGAACACATTGCGCCAGTTTTTCTTTTTAGTCGATTGCTGATAATTAACTTTGCCGCGTTTATGATTGCATCGCCATCGACATAATCAGCCGAATAAAACCCTGCATCCTGCTCTTTGATGAAACCGGGTATTTTCCTTGCCTGACCGGGGATAATGGATTTGTTGTTCATTTATTTAACCTTTAGTTGATTTGACAAAATGGCTTGGAATCTTTGTTCCTTCACCGTGATACTATTATCTCAAATAGCCACCAACTAAGCAACATATATTTGTATACAATTAGATAAATAAACACATTTATTTTTAAGCCATAACAACAAGTATATCAAGGTATATTCTCAAATTATTTCCAATCGGAACCAAGGGTTTAGGGGTGCGGAATCAAAAGCTTTTGAACTGCCGCGAAGCGGCCACAAAACCCAGTGGACAGGCAGAGTGCCCCCTTCCTTGGATGGCATCGTATACCAATGGGATGAGGGTTTGCGGTAGCTGGAAAATGGCGAGAAAACACCGGCCCGGTCAACGGGGACCGTGGAATACCGCAGACAGGCATCTTTTCGCCTGTCGAGGATATGCCGCGAAAGCCCCTTGACCGCCCAGGCCGGTTTTTTTGCGCCATACTCTAGCCTTAAGCAAACCCGCCCATTGGCATACGGTGGACGCCCAAGGAACGGGCATGGAGATTCCCGCCCTTGATTTTGCTTTTGGCTTTCTTTGGCCCTGCGCCGGTCGCTAGGATTTTCGCTTAAGCGAAAATGGGGGAGCGCGGTGATCCGCGAAGTTGGCCAGCGGATCGGCAAGGCGCGGGCCTTCGCTTGAGGCCGTCCGCGCCAGCGGTCGGCTATTTTTTGGGGGTCGCCCGCGTGGCGGGGGTCTGTGCCGTCGAGGAACGAGACGCACAGTCCCCCAGGAGCGCCAAAAAAAAAGATTTCACACCTTACCGCGCTCGGAGCGCGGCCCCGGATGACTCCGGGGCTTTTGGGACAAGGGCAGGACAGCCCGACTGCGGGAATCAGCCGCATCTGCCAGGCTTAATATTTTTTGGTTTTATAACAGGCTTACAGGTGTTATCATAGCGGGGTTAAGCCGAGGAAAACCCTTAGCTTGATTTGACATTTGCCCGGACTGGTTCGCCCATTCCGGGTTTTTTTTATGCGCCCTTTGCGCGTTTAGCCTTCTCAATCTCCGCCTTGAAAATATCAAGTAAATAATCTGGCGCGTCAAGTGTAACGCGGCTCCAGCCTTCGGGCAATTCGGGCGATTTTTCGGCATATCTAACCCCTCCTTCTTCTGCCAAACGCAACGACTCTTTCACACGATTAAATATAGTCCAGACCGTGTTGACTGCGGTGCCGACGGCTTGCCTGTGCCATCCATAAATATTGGCGATTTCTTCGAGTTTTTCATCATCGACCAAGGCGGATCTAGCCGCCTTTATGCGTTCCTCTGACATATTCAAATGGGGTACTACCGTTTCAAACTCGGCTGCTGTCAATCTTCGTTTTCTTGTATTGCCTTTTCCCCTTACAGACATAACTCTATTCTCATATTATTATTGTGAATTATAGTTTAATAATATTGGCATCCGTCTAAAACAAAAAAGACAAGGGAGGGTTTCCCCTCCCCTGCCCTATCCGTTTGCAATCACTGCTTTTGCGTTCCGCCCAACACGTCAAGGACGTTGAAGCTTATCCCGTTGGATGCCCCATGAAGGTAGGCAACCATGGCAAAGGCACCCTCGCCTTGGGTGTCGAAAACGCCCTCGCGCAAGCCGGTCAACACCTCGGTTGCAAGGTTCTTTGCGTGTTTCCCGTTGTCATAGTGCGCTTTCAACCAATTCGTTGCGTTGTCGCTGTCTTCATCTGCCCATGAGTTTAGAACATGCCGGGGCGTTTCGCCATGGTCGCAAATGCGGCGGTAGGCGATTTTCAGGACTAGGCCAAGGGAATCCCCTGCTGCCGGTGGCTGTGCCGGTTGCATCCCTTGATTTTGATGCTCTGCAATGGCTTCCGCTTTAACGTCTTGAATGACTTCATTCTGAGCATCTTCATCCTGCTGGTTGTCTTCCGTGGTCTGCCCTTCGATTTCCACCTGTTGGGGGTTAGGGTTAGTCTCATGCTGTGGCTTGTCCAGTGGTTCAAGCTCTGGCTTGGCGACATTGCCAAGGTTCGCCATGTCCTCAACCAGCTTGGTTTTCGCTTCCGCGAAAGCATCAAGCAGTTGATGACTGCTTGGGGCTTGGGCTGTAATGGTTTTAGGCTTTGGCGGCTTTACCTTGTCTTTGACTTCGGCAACCTTTTCCCTCGCGTTGCCTTGTCGCGGGGTGTTTTTGAGTTCGTCCACTAGAGTCTTGGCTTCGATGGGGTTCTTGCGTTCAATGCCTTTCACAGCATTGATGACTTCGACATCTGCGCTAATGTTTTCCGTCACCAAGCGCCGCGTATTCTCAGGCAAGTACAGAAGGTTGAGCATTTTCGACAACCAAGCGCGACTTTTATTGTGCTTTTGCAGCACGGCATCGGTCGAGCCTAGCCGGTCGAGGTCGCGCTGTAGCTTCTTCGCTTCTTCGATCTGGGTCAGGTTTTTGCGTTGGACATTCTCGGCGTACTGCGCATCCTCGGCTTCCTCGTCGGTCAGTTCCTTAATGTAGGCCGGTATCTGTTCAAGGTCGGCCATCAGGCTTGCCCGGTAGCGACGTTCGCCGGCCACCAGTTGATAAGCGGCCTTGCCCTTGCCGTTGGGGTTCGCCCTTAACAAGACCGGCTGCAACACCCCTCGGGCCTTGATGCTGTCGGCGAGTTCACTCAGTGTATTTTCGTCGTCCTCAAATTGCTGTCTAAGTTGGCCTTTGACTTCGATCTGGTCGAGGTAGACCATGGAAAAGTTGTTTGCGCTGTCCGCAAACAAGGCATCCAGCCCTAGGCCGGGGGCGGTCAGGTCGGTGTATGCGTTGGTTGTCGCTGTCATGGCGAAGTTTTCCATGTTAGTTCACCCTTCCCAAGATTGCCGCGCAAGCGGCCTTCCATTCGTGTGCGGCCTTTAGATGCCCTGCCCCTTTGGTGCCTTGCCACACCGGGCGGCGGGTGGCTACGGCTTGGCGTACTGCCTCCCGTTCCGGCAATCCCTCTGCCAGTATGAAAGCGGCGTAATTTTGGCGAAAGCTTATCAAGGCTTGGTTGACGGTGCTGCTGCGGGTGTTGGTCTTCATCGGCAGGATGCCGACATGCCGCAACTTCGGGTTTAAGCCTTGGGTGCGGACAACGTGAATCGTCTGTATCAAGTCCTGCACTCCCGCCAGTTCGTAAAGCCCAAGCGATACCGGCGTCACCACAAAATCAGAGGCCGCGAGCGATGCGATCAGGCGCACACCCAACAACGGCGGCGTGTCGATGATGCAAATATCGTAATCGTCCTCAAAGCGGCGTAACGCCATGCCGGGAAAACGAAGCACGTTGTTTCCGGCCTTGTCCACGTTCAACAAGGCAAGGTCCGAGCGGATAATCGACAAGTTGTCTTTGATGCGTTCCGGCATTGCATTAACGGGTTCGGCGGCATACAGGCCGGAAGCCAGCAGCCCCGGCGTGGTGTCGGCCTTCGGCGGAAAGCTTAAAGACAAGCTCCCTTGCTTGTCCATGTCCACCAGTAAGACACGCTGACCGGCTTCCAAGGCAGCATAGGCTAGATGGACAGCCAAGGTGCTTTTGCCTACCCCGCCTTTTTGGTTCGCTATAGATAAAGTTTTCATGAGTTTTTTTAACCTGATTTGACAGTTGATTGTTATGTAACCGGCGAATCATTTTGTTTTCGTTCACCGTTGACATATTATCTCAATATTACTCTACATAAGCAACAGTTTTTTGCATAAATTTAAAAATAAACTGTCTTTTTTATTGCTGTGTAAAATGAGTTTTATATACTTATTTAATTTATGGTTTAAGCGTTTATTTTGTTTGCTATGGTTGGTGTCTATTACAGTTGTTGCATAGCCAATTATTGGCTATTTTATTTTGTTTATTACCACAATGCAGACACGTTTTTTTTGTTCCGTCGCTTAAACCATATCCTAGTTTTTAAATCGTTGTCGGTTTTGAATATAGCCCACCCCATTGGGTGACGATTCGGCCATTTCTGTACTTTTCGATTGTGATTATTTGTGTATGAGTAGCCGTCCTTGGCGTATTTTTGATGGGATTTTCGCTTAAGCGAAAATAGGGGTTGGAAATGAATTTTTGTGGTGGTTTAGTCTTCGTCGGGTAGCATGATGGTGATTACAGGTTCCGGCGTGTCGCCGGGTCCGCAAACCATCTTGAGTTGGGTCAATCGAGGTTGATGCCCCTTTCCGCCACGGGGTACGCGGTGAAGCGAATAAAGTATTTCAGTCCCTCCTCCTCCGCCCTTTGCCGCCATTTTTGCCATCCATAGCACATCCCAAAGCCGCCCGAATTCGTCTTGTGGGGCTTGCCTCTTGGTGTCTTCGTCGGTCCATGCCACACAATCCGCCCATGCTGCGGCGGTCATGGCAACCGGGTAGACAAAACCGGCTTCCTTGGCAGTTGCGGTGACATTGACGAGCATCCCGTCTTCAATCGCTTGGGCGCGGGTGTAGCTTGAGATGATTTCGGCATCATCCCAAAAGCCTTTTTCTGTCGGATGTATTTGATTGTTCATTTTTTTGCTTCTTCGGTTGGGCCATCCTTGGCGCGTGGTTTGAAAGCCTAGGCTGCCTTAAGCTTTTTCATTTCTTCGGCAAGCGTCCAAAGCGCCTTGTTAAGTAGTACGTTCTGGCCTATCCCGTTGACGGCGCGGGTCCGGGTGTTGCGGTTGTTGGCGGTGCGTCCATACTGGCCGCCGCGAATTAAATTCTCCTGCACGGTGTTGAAGCTTGACCACAAAGACGGGTCGTCTCGGTCTTCCCGGCGATGGGCGATTAAGAGTGCGTCAGAAGTAATGGGGGCTTTGTCTTCATATTTCAGGGTAAGGGCCGCGTTTGCAAAAATCCGCTTCTCCTCCGGTCGCAGCACGAGCGATTTCATGCCTTCTTTGCTGGCTTCCACCTTTTCAAACTGGTCAAGGATGCTGTATGCCCCCTCAATTACGTTGTCCACGATATTCCCGGAGTGGCGGACTCGTATATCCTCCACCAAATCACCGCAAATCAGCCCATTGGTGCAAACAAACCGGAAAGCACCGGCCATCATTTGATAGCTGGTCGAACCGTCGTGGCTGTTCACCAAAATAATTTCATTGGCTACGTCTGAGTTAATCGTAGACGCATGGCGGAAACGTATCATGTGCTTGGCAAATTCCGCCCGGTCTTCATTTTCCGCCCTGACTTTAGCTTGACAGGCAAAGAAAGGCCGGAAACCTTCTTTGTCCAAACCTTCCACGATTTCAGAGGTCGGCACATAGGTATAGCGTTCCGAACGGGAATGGTGCTTGTCTTCCGCGAAGATGGAAGGCACGTTCACGCGCAAGACATCCAAAGGAATTGGATTATTGCTTTTGATTAAGCCGGATGTTGCTTTAAAGCTTGTGTTTAGTCTCATTACCTTGTTTCCTAATATGCTTGATTGACAAAATGGCTTGGAATCTTTGTTCCTTCACCGTGATACTATTATCTCAAATATCCACCAACTAAGCAACATATATTTGTATAAATTTAGATAAATAAACACAATTATTTTCAAGTCAACATGACAAATTGTTAAGGTATATTTTTCGATTATAGCCAATCGGAACCAAGGGTTTAGGGGTGCGGGATCAAAAGCTCTTAAAACTGCCGCGCAGCGGCCACAAAACCAAATTGACAGGCAGAGTACCCCCCCTTCCTTGGAGGGCATCGTATACCAATGGGATGAGGGTTTGCGGTGGCTGGAAAATGGCGAAAAACACCGGCGCGGTCAAGGGGTCGTGGAATACCGCAGACAGGCGGCTCTTTGCCTGTCGAGGATATGCCGCGAAAGCCCCTTGACCGCACAGCCGGTTTTTTTTGCCACACTCGTAGCCAATGAGCAAACCCACCCATTGGCATACGGTGTCCATCAGGGAACGGGCATGGAGATTCCCGCTGTTGCCCTTGATCTTGCTTTTTGCTTGTCTTTGGCGCTGCGCCGGTCGCCCGGATTTTCGCTTACGCGAAAATGAAGATGCGTGGCGATCCGTTAAGCTGGCCAGCGGATCGGCAAGGCGCGGGCCTTTGCTTGATGCCGTCCGCGCCAGCGGTCGGCCAGCCTTGGGGGGCACTCGCGGCGGAGGTCTGTGCATCCGAGGAACGAGGTAGCACAGCCCCCCAGGAGCAGACCAAAAAAAAGGATTTCACACCTTGCCGCGCTTGGAGCGCGGCCCCGGATGATTCCGGGGGCTTTTGGGACAAGGGCAGGACAGCCCGACTGCGGGACACAGCCGCACCTGCCGAAATCTTTACTTCAAGATGGCTGGTAACTCTGGAGGAAATCGGCAAATTCAAACCTGAACCTGCCGCTATTCTCCGGCTGAGGGTCTGTTGCCATGGATTTCTTCCACGACTTGGCTGTGATTGGATTTGTCGTATTTCCAAACACTGTCCGTAAGCCAATTTGATCGCTCTCAGGTATGCCATGGAATGCCTCCAACACGGCATCGACACGCCGACGCATCTCTTCCTTGGCCTTGCGCTCATCCTCCTCCTTCTGGGCCTTCCGTGCATTTTCAGTGGAGCGTTTAGCCTCCTTTTTACCCTCCTCATCCACCCATGCTACATAATACCCATCTTTCAGAGCCTTGGCGAGGTAGGCCGGGACATTCTTCACTTCACCGGCTGCTTGCTTTGCGCGAACAAACCCGCAAGCTTTCAAGACATTCTCCTTTCCATGTTCCTTTACCCACTTCTGCGCGGTCTTCTCGGAAATACCAAGCCCCATTAATGCTGTGACACCTTCCGGCAAAGCTGCTTCTGCATTAGAAGGTTGATTTTCCAATACTTTGTTTTCTTTTGGTTCAACTATAAATTTAATTCTGCTAACAGCCCGACCTTCTTTGATGTACTCCACAGAAGACACAAAAATGTCAGAATGTTGGTTAATCTCTCTTACTGATGTCCCTATTATTCTATTTTTGAAATTGCTGAATATTTCATACTCACCTTTTTCAACCCCAAAGATATTTTTTAGCTCAACTAGACTGAATTCCCTATAAAAAACACCACCATTGCCTAAATACTCATAAGACTTTAAAATCTCATACAATCTAATGCTGTATGAACTTTTGAATTTTACAACATAAAGTAGCCTATATTGTGTAAAATGGCTTTTAAGCTGCAAAAGATAAGGCTTCAACGATTTGTCAAAACTTATGTTTATAATCCCCTTTCCTTCTATATATTTTGCATGTGAAAGCCATGCAACGTACTCCTTCTCTTTGCCTTTGCTTAAATCAAGTCTTTTGCCAACAAGATTCTTTGCCGTCTCTTCAACTCTAGCATGAATATCCTTGACACATTCAATTCCGAACATTATTGCGAATTCAGAAACCAGCAAATCATAATCATGAAAATCATCATCATCGGGTTGTATTACCGAGGTCAGCAAAATAATCAGCCGCTGTTCATTTAATGACAGCTTGTACCGTGCATCGATCAAATCATTGCTTTTCGCAACTATACTAAGTTTGTTCATTTTGATGGAAAAATATTGTTCATGAATGCCAAATCATAGCAAATAATACGCTTTTTTAGAAGCGTATCATCAACACTTATGCAACCCTCAATTTGTAGCAGTTCCCCCCCGAACCTGCTGAACTCAGCTAAAAAAAACACAACGATCACTTAATTCGCTAGAACCACACATGCCACTGAACCTAGTTCACCCTCAATTTGTATCAGTTCGCTATTGATTCTTTTCGAAAACACCAAGGTTTTCGACGTTCATCCAAGGAAAAGCCAAAACTCCCTCAATCCGTAGCAGTTCACCCTCAATTTGTATCAGTTCGTTCTTGACTCTTTTCGAAAACACCAAGGTTTTCGACGTTCATCCAAGGAAAAGCCAAAACTCCCTCAATCCGTAGCAGTTCACCCTCAATTTGTATCAGTTCGTTCTTGACTCTTTTCGAAAACACCAAGGTTTTCGACGTTTATTCAAAGAAATGCTACAACTCCCTCAATTTGTATCAGTTCACCCTCAATTTGTATCAGTTCACCCTCAATTTGTATCAGTTCACCCTCAATTTGTATCAGTTCACCCTCAATTTGTATCAGTTCACCCTCAATTTGTATCAGTTAAAATCGAAAAATTGACCTTTAAATCCATTAAAAACATATAATTACGCTAAAATTGGCAAAACGACATAATACAAATAAACAAGACAAACAGAAAAAACACACAAACGCGCGCGCGAAAAAAAAGAAAAAAAGCGTGTGTTTTTCAAAAAAAAAAAGCCAAACCATCCCTCCGGGATGGCCGCAACAGACCCAACCACATGCCCCTATGCTTGCCTTGTTGGGAACGGGCAACCCAACGATGAAAAGACAGCAAAGTTGCAGATCACCCATGCAACCATACATTTTTTGCAGTACCCCGCAATTTTTTAATGCAATCCTAATGTTCTCCACAGGGTGTTCCTCATCTTGGATGCGTATAGTTACGCCCGATAGCCAAAGCTGTTACGCAAAAGCTCGCAATGAACAGCCCATTTGTCTATTTTCATCTTTGGCATGAAATTTGTTATAAAATCTGCTTTGCTCAGAGAGACATCAGCAATGCAACAACGAACGGCAGCGAAACCCTACAAACCGCATAGAGTATGACGGCCTATCGTTTTAAACATAGGCTATATTAAACCGATTTACATCAATCGGAAAATAGTATACATTAAAGAATAAATCGTAAGTCATAAGAAAGAAGTACACAAATACCACTAACTTTTTCCCGTCACAATCCCTGAACATTTTAACTCGTCGAACAATACAATGGATTTTCTCTCCCTAGCGTCCGATTGCGCATCCTTTGTGGCTCCTCAAACCCTTGAAGCCATCGTCAAAACCGAATCGAATTACCAGCCACTTTCCATAGGTGTGAACGGCGGTTCCAAATTGCAACGGCAACCTGACAATTTGGAAGAAGCCATCGTCACCGCCCAATGGCTTTTGGATAATGGGTACAATATTGATTTAGGGCTGGGCCAAGTCAATTCATCAAACCTCAACCGGGTGGGTTTGTCTGTCCATGATGCCTTTGACCCTTGCAAAAACCTAAAAGCGGCGGGTACTATCTTTCACAAGGGTTATCAAACCGCCATTCGGCAATACCCGGAAGAACAGGCTTTCAAGGCGGCGTTGTCAGCCTATAACACAGGAAACTTCATACAGGGGTTTGCAAACGGGTATGTTGAAAAAGTTATGAATAACCTAACGGACAAATCCATATCCTCTTCGGCACCACCAACGGCAGTGCAGCCGATACCGTTGGTCAATAGCCAAAAACCGACACTGCCCTACACGCTCAAGGCGAAGCATCCAGACATCCGACCGGCCAGCCTGACCGTTGACCATCCGCAAAAGGCAGCATCGGCAACCGTGCCCACCGCCTTCGTCTACCCCACCGGGGGCAATCGGGAAAGCACTGCCCAAGACCCCGCATCCCCTGAACCATCCGCCAACGTCTACGGGGGCAACCCGTCAAACGTGATGGTGTACCGATGATGCCCGTGACATTCGACGAAAACACCCCAAAACAGACAATTTAGCGCGGCTACGCCTCGATCCCTTGGTGAGTAGGGTGTGTGTGCCGCACAAGAAGCCCTGTGTGTCTTGGGTTGCCTTGCAGTTCGTTGCATCGAACCGGAACGCTTCCGGCCAACCGGCGAACGCCCCCCGGTTGGCCGGGTGAAAAGCCTGGCCGTTTTGTTGACCACCGATCACGGACGGCAGACTCAAAGCCTCAAGCCAAGAAATAGTTTCGCCGCGCTAACAATTTTCGCTTAAGCGAAAAACCATAGCGATGCGATACCATTTTTCGCTTAAGCGAAAATTGAACCTCTACGCCGAAAATTAAACGCCTCACTTATTCCATACGCCCCAAATAGTCACCGCCCAACCTGCGGCAGGTTGTTGCATCTAAAAAAATGCAGTGGATGGGTATTTTCGTGGCTGCACAGGATGACAAGATAGTATGGCGACCTTGCCAAATAAAAATAGCGATCCGGTAAAGCATAAAGGGTGAGTTGTGGTTATTATACCCGTTAAAAATTGCGGTAAGCCGGTTTGATGACATTCGATGCGTGGAATAAATGCGTAGAATGCATGTTTTCATGGTTGTTGAATAGTGGGTTTAATGGTTAAAAATGGTGGACGGGATTAAACTAAAAAAAACAGCAATCGAAAGCGTGAATTCACACCAAAAAAATTAACAAACTGTTATAAAAAAATATTCAAAAAAATTGGTTGCAGACAGAATAATATGCTATATAATTCAAGCCCTGAAAAAACATCAAGCAGATACTAAGCACATAGCACTACTGATGTCATAGGGAAGTTTTTATTATGGTTAAAATCAATGACTACATTCTTGCGGTTAGTTCCAAAATCAAGGTAGCCATGGCTTTCGTAATAGGGCATAAAAGCTCATGTCTGTATCGAATAACCGCTGAACTGACGTGGGTTAATGAACACTTGAAACGGGCCAAGGAATGGAGGATCGTCCACGAATGGACAAGCCTTGACGGGCTTTATTTGCATCGAAAATTAAGTACATGTTTACCCCAACCGATAACCCTTATAGTGTATAAAAACGAGGATCAATAGATGTCAAAATCACAGGAAACCGCACTGATAAAACTGTTCTTTGGACTGTGCGTCACTGCTGCGCTGCTGCTGCCGGAAACCGCCTTGGCCGCCCCGTGGGACTCCACCGCGACCAAGATTCTGGACATTTTCACTGGGGGATTGACACGGACTTTCGCCATCATCGCAGTGATTGCCTCCGGCATCGCCGCCATTGCCGGGAAGCTGTCCTGGGATTGGACGATCAAGATTGTGGTCGGCATCGTGCTGATTTTCGGCTCGGCCTCCATCGTCGATTACGTCATTGCAGGGGCGAGCGCCTAGGCCATGTGGGAATCCGGGCAAGATGTCACCGTGACGGTCGATCCTTTGTTTGTCGGCTTGACCCGTCCCGCCACGATTTTCGGCATCCCCTACGAGGCGTTTGTCGCCGAGTTTGTGTTGGTTGCCATCATCTTCCTAGCCGTGGGCGATATTTTTTACCTGTCGCTCATAGTGCCTTTGCACGGGGTCATGTATCTCGTTGGCGGGCAAAACCACGCGGCTTTCGGGTCGCTGATGGTCTGGAGCAAAACCAAGGGTGGGTGTAAGAACACCCGGTTTTGGGGGGGCTCGGCGAGCTTTTCGCCGTTGGCCTCCAAAAAATGGGTCAAGTGAGATTTTCGCTTAAGCGAAAATCTCTAAACCATCCCCAAGTAGAAATATCTCGCGCTTGCCGGTGAATTGGGTAGGTGGGTGGGCCGTAGGCATAGGCAAAATTGGCTGTTTTGATAAGCAAACGACACAAGGACACAGAAGGATACGACATGAGCGCACAACCCAAATTTGCCGACGCTTTGAAGAATGAAGTCGATGCGGCGGACTTCATCCCGTACTCAAGCCATGTGACCCGGAACATCATCAAGCTGGACAGCGGCGATTACATTCAAATCCTGCGGCTGCAAGGCGCGGCCCACGAAAGCGCGGACATTCAGGACATCAACATTTGGCATGACCAGTTCAACAACTTCATGCGCAACATCGCCTCGCCGCATGTGGCGGTGTGGTCGCATGTGGTTCGCCGTGAATATGGCGAATACCCGGACGGCGAGTTCGCTCCGGGCTTTTGCCGGATCGGCAACAAATTGAGGGGGCATGGGATGGATTTTTTTATCGGGCGCATCGCGCCTTTTTTTGGGGGGGTCGATAAGGCTCAACAGCCGAAGTTATCCACAGGGCGGCGGTTCTGATATTTCAAAACTTCCTCTGATTTCTGATAATTCGTGCCAAAATTTTTAAAAAACAAAGAATATATTTTCATAAATTTCAATTAATTGGAATCATACGGTAACAAATTGGTGGGGCTTAATGTGACGGATTGGTAGGGTTCGTGTGACGGATTGGTAGGGCCAATGTGACAAATTGGTAGGGTTCGTGTGACGGATTGGTAGGGCTTATGTGACAAATTGGGGGGGCTGTGGATAAAAAAAACAGGGCTGTTGCGTTATTTTGTGATATTTATTAAAATTCAACTGTCACATTAAACAATCGAGAGTCTTCCCATGCAGCCGTTAAAACGTCAAACTAGAACGCTTGATCAACGACAAACAGAAGCGCATATCGTGAAACCTGCCGAACTCATCGACATTCGGGAAATATCGAACAGCCTCACGCTTGCCGACAGGCGAATCTACAACCTGTTGCTTGCCAACGCTTGGGATAACATCAAAGAACCTATCTTGCATCCCATCCGGCTTCATGAATTACGCTCTAGCAATCCAGACAATGCCCGGCCACGGGAAAGCCTCCGGCGCTTGATGAGAGCGGTGATTTCTTTCGATGTAGTGGAAGACGGCATCAAGCGTGAAGTGTTGTCCCAACTATTGGGACCATGCAAACTGGATCAAAACCCGCAAGGCTTGGCTTATTACACCTTCCCCGAACCGATACGGGCTGCGATTGAATCCTCCACCGTGTTTGCGCGGTTGCAACGCGATTTAATTTACCAACTTCGTAGCAAATATTCCCTGAGCCTCTATGAGATGCTGCAAAAGCGCATAAACCTCTCCTTCAAGACCAGCGAGGATTTCACCGTTGAAGACTTGCGGCAAAAGCTCGGTGTTGAAAAGGAAAAATATCCCATTTATAGAGACCTCAATGCACGGGTTCTTAAGCCCGCCATTCTCGAAGTTAACGGGATTTCCGATATTGAATGCTCAATCAAGCCGATTTTGGAAGGGCGTAAAACCGTCGGCCTGCGCCTGTCATGGCGGAAGAAGACCACCGACGAAGCGGTGAAGAACGCCCCGGCCTTGCCCCAGGCCAAAGCGGCGCGAACGAGTCCAGCCTTGCGGATTGTCGGCAATGAAACCCGGGGCGTTGCAAGCCCAAACACCGGCAAGCGACTACGCGAACTGAATACCCGCGAATGCGAGCAGCTTAAAAAGACGTTTTTCGGTTACGACATTTACCATTTTTACATCGAGTTTCAAGATTGGCTGGAGACGACCGGCGGGGAAATCCCAAAAAACCCGGCGGCGGCTTTCACCAACTGGCTGAAGAACTATTACAAAATTACCGGGCCACTTCAGAGGTAAGCCAGATCGTAAGATGTGCCGACGAAGGAGGGCATCGTTCGCGATTGATGCGCTTCGTGCCTCAGCGAATCCTATGGTCCTACCAGTACCATGGCGGGTAGCAGAGTTTTGGGGGAATGCAGCAGACGTGTTGACGATAGACATAGAATGTGGGATTGTGGGCGTTCGCAGCTAGAGAAAAGCATGGGCGGAAGCGGCGGCGGTGGCCTAATGGTGAAGCTAAAAGGCTGGATGGCACCGGGGACAGCAGCAACAGGAGCGGCAACGGTGGGGAGTTGCGGGGGAAAGCGGTACTGCAAGGAAGATGGATAGCTGCTAGGATGCCATGCACAACCTCAACGATTGCGGGCTAACAAGACTGGACAGGGACGGGAAGCCTTGTGATAGTTTGTTAAATTGAACAGCGGGAAAGATGTGCAGGATACTGTTACAAAACAGGAAAAAACCAATATGAAATGGTCATTATTAAAAAAGATATATGCTGGGATTATCGGGAACTCTCTGTTTTTTTTGAGCATGTTAGCTATCGGCTCATCAATTCCATTGATGAAACTATCGAATAGGTAAACAATCACCCCCCTATCGCAAATTTCGATTAATTGGTTCACAATGATCCCAACATTCTGAACATTTTCGCCCCCATGCAACTGAGCGACCACAGCCTGCGACAGATCGACGAAGCCTACCTGAAACGGTTGGGAGACGAGGCGTTGCGCTCGTTGTCATCCAAGCTGCTGCTGGACTTGAAGGAAGCGCGTGAGCGCTTGAACCAAACCAGCCGGAACAGTTCGCTGCCGCCGAGCCGGGAGGCGCCGTGGGATAAAACCCGTGCGGCGGATGCCGGGACGGAACGGGACGAAGGCACGGAAGAAACCGATGCCGAGGACATCCCCCCGGAAACCGCTGCTGATGCCGGGGGCGAGGCCGAGGCCGAGGCCGCTGCTGCCGAGGCCGAACCTGCCCCGGCGGTGGAAGCCCAGCCGATGGCCCGGAAAC
>Ga0194062_1000126_pt1 | contig 31529 bp, 32 predicted proteins | sample SepL2225m_MetaG_FD_155481 | JGI IMG/M metagenome (GOLD analysis project Ga0194062, IMG submission 155481) | Anoxic zone freshwater microbial communities from boreal shield lake in IISD Experimental Lakes Area, Ontario, Canada - Sep2016-L224-25m | ecosystem: Environmental > Aquatic > Freshwater >... | reverse complement strand
ACTGGGAGTTTCCATCATCGCCTACTCCCCCCTGGCCCAGGGAATGGTCACGGGTAAATTTCACGATGATCCTGAACTGCTGAAAAACATCGGATTCAGGAAGCACACGGCTTTGTTCAAGCCGGCTGGTATCGAGAAAAGCCGTCCGCTCATTATGCTTGTAAAAGAGCTGGCCGCGAAATATCATGTAAGCACATCACAGATTGCTTTGAACTGGCTGATAAACTATAACGGTGATACAGTGGTTGCGATTCCCGGCGCCACAAAAGAATCTCATGTAAAGGAAAACACGGGAGCGATGACGTTCAGGCTTTCCGATGAAGATATGCTGAAGCTGGATAAGGCAAGTGCGATTTTCAAATAAACCGGGCGGCCCGGATTAAGCATGTCTATAAGGTTTTGAGCGCCTCTTCCACCTTCGGTAACATACTGCCGGTAAAATCGAGATGGGTCACGAAGCGCACTGACTGCGGACCAAGGGACAAGGCATGGATATCCTTTTCTTTTAGCTTAGCCAGGAATTCCTTTTCGGTGTATTTTTTCCCAAGGGTAAATATGAGGATGTTCGTTTCACAGGGCATCACGTGATCAACATACGGCAAACTTTCAAGCACTTTGCCGATATATCTCGCTTTCTCATGGTCTTGCTTCAGGCGGACGATATTGTGATCGAGGGCATAGATCCCGGCGGCGGCAAGATATCCTACCTGCCGCATAGCTCCGCCAAAAGCCTTCCTCACCCTCCTGGCCCGCCTGATAAATGCTTTGTCTCCAATGATCAGCGAACCTATTGGAGCGCCCAGTCCCTTCGAAAGACAGATGGAAACGGAATCGAAGAGGGAGGCGTATTTCTGCGGACTTTCTCCTGTTTCGGCCAGGGCATTGAACAGCCTGGCGCCGTCGAGATGGTACTTCAGGTTGTTTGCCCTGCATACTTTCGCAATCTCATCCAATGTCTCATACGTGTAAACCGAGCCCCCGCCTTTGTTCATTGTATTCTCAACTTCGACCAGAGTGGTGACCGGACGGTGTACATCGGTGTCGGGGTTGATATGAGCCTTCACGTCATCCGCAGTGATTTGTCCGCGATCCCCTTCAAGCAGGCAGACCGAGACTCCCGAATTGCGCATCATGGCCCCGCCCTCGTAATAATATACATGGGAGTGTTTGTGAAGGATCACCTCATCGCCCGGCCGGGTATGCACATTTACCGCGATCTGGTTGGTCATGGTTCCCGACGGACAAAACAAGGCATCTTCCTTTCCCAGCAAGGCAGCCGCTTTTTCTTCAAGCATGATCACCGTAGGGTCATCATGAAAAACATCATCGCCCACCCGGGCCGAGAGCATGGCCTCGAGCATCTCTTTCGAGGGGCGTGTAACAGTATCGCTTCGTAAATCTATCATACTCAAAAGTACTAATTTTCTGTTAAGCGGAACTCCGGGACAGAAAAAAAGGCGGACCCTTTGGATCCGCCCTGGAGATAGGAAGAGCAACATTACCGCAAACTAAGATCAGTCGTTGAAATCGGCTTCGGCAGGACTTACCGGTGCCAGATCTGCTATAGTGGTAGAAGTTTCGGGAGTTTCGCTGAAATCGGCTTCAGCAGGAGCAACCGGAGCCAGCTCGATAAAATCGGTTGCATTCAGCTCGGCATCATTGAAATCAGAGATCGAAGGAACATTAGGGGCGAGAGATGTGATCATGGTGTTTAATGTAAGAGTGGCAGAGGAAGGACTGTTGAATCCTTCTGCTGATACGGTACTGATCTGGATGAAAAACATGCTGACAATTAAAATCAGGCTTTTCAGAATATTGCTGGTTATGTTGTTTGTTGCTTTCATGGCTTCTGGTTTTTGTGGTGTTGATGTGACAAAGGTATGGCGCCATGAAGGCCAGGGAAAGCTGTTTTCGACCTGCAACAGTCGCTGACCGTTAAACCACAGGTTAATCCCGACGAAAAAACCTGAGAAATTTTCGTCGGGTTCGTCGGGAAAAATGAAAAAAGGCAAGCAAACACAAGTCCACTTGCCTTATAATCTGATAATTATGTAATTCTATTCCTTGTCAAACCCGAATCTCCAGACCAGGGCTGCAAGAATGGCACCCAGGATGGGAGCCACAAAAAAGAGCCAGAGCTGAGAAAGGGCCTTTCCGCCTGCAAACAGAGCGGGTCCAAGACTGCGTGCCGGGTTTACAGAAGTCCCGGTCACAGGGATAGCCACCAGATGAATAAGCATCAGGGTAACGCCTATTGCCAGTCCGGCCATGGCCCCGTTTCCATATTTAGATGTGGTTGCAAGGATCACGAATATGAAAAGGAAGGTCATAACCGACTCAATGATAAAGGAGCTGACAACGGTATAACCTCCGAGATATCCTTCACCCCATCCGTTTGCGCCAAGTCCCCATTCTTTGAGTTGAAAATCGGGTTTTGCGCTTATAATGAGATACAGAATGAAAGTCCCCAGGATGGCACCGATGAATTGGGCAATAATGTACCCGATCGCATCTTTCGCAGGCATCTTTCCTGCCATAAGAACCCCGATGGTAACAGCCGGGTTGATGTGGCAACCCGAGATCCCTCCGATAGCATAGGCCATTGCGACCACTGCAAACCCGAAGGCAATAGCAATACCCAGAATACCAATCCCATTGGGGCCGGTCTGTGACATACCTGAAATCACTGCAGCCCCGCATCCGAACAGGACCAGGCTGAAGGTTCCGATCATTTCTGCAATGTACTTTTTCATAGTTCTTTAGATTTTGGTTAGTACTAATTCTCTGTTTATAAGCGAAATTACTTCATTTCTTTTTTATGGCAGGATTTTCTTCTACCAGCCTTATCGTCCAGAAATCGTCGGAGAGATTTTCGTTCAACAGGTAATTGTAGGGCATCGTAAAATAGCCCTTTAATCCCCATTGCTCACTCCAGCTGTTGCGAACGATAAAGCGGCGGGTAGTGTCATCATACCCGACAGCCAGCACGGCATGGCCTCCGATTACATGTTCGCCGGGACCCGGCATTTCCATTACCCCGGTTTGGGACACAATTGGACTTTCAAAGCTTTCATACACTGTAAAGCCGAACACCATGGGAAAACCGTCAGCAAGGCAAGCCCTGATCTGATCGAGGTTACGGGGAATGCGGTGATACGACAGCACCTGGTGGTCAAGCGCTTTTGTAAAACAGGCCGCTGCAGGTTTTAACGCGAATTTCGAAACAAGATAAGGCCAGTCCTTTTCGGGGCAGGCTCCTTCCTTATTCACCGTCTTCATTCCGTCGCGTATCATGGCCCCGCTATCGTTGCTGACTGAATGCTCAATCACCCTTTCGTTGTAATAAATAAACAAACGGGAAGGCGTGAAAGCTGCAGCTTTTTGTTTGATCAGCCCATATTCGAATGCCGCACCTATTGCGTTGGCCGTGCAGCTTCCAAGTTCACCCTGGTCGTACACTGTCGGGCAGCCGGGCCTGAGGTCGGTCTTTTCAGGTATTCTGGTTAATACTGCAGGGGGCGCCGCATAGCGGTAGTCCCTCTGATCGGGCAGATCGGGCTGCCATCCGAAACGTGAAACTTTGAAACTCATTTTTTTGCTGTTTTTGATGCTTATCGTAAGCTATGGTACTTGATTTTCTGTTTAAACTTCCGTTTCGAGGTTCAGGTTTTTCGCCTTCTCCTGATCGAATTCGCCCTCCCATCGGGCGATCACCACGGTGGCCAGACAATTGCCGATCACGTTGGTAGCGGTCCTCGCCATATCCATCAGCTCATCAATCCCAAGAATAATAAATATGGGCCAGGTGGGTAGTCCGAAACTCGCAGCTGTTCCGAGCAGGATAACCAGTGATGCACGTGGAACTCCCGCCACGCCTTTGCTGGTAAGCATAAGGGTCAGCATCATTATTATCTGTGTCTCAAACGAAAGATGAATACCGGCCATGTTGGCAACAAAGATCGATGCCATGGCAAGGTATAAGGTAGTACCGTCAAGGTTGAAGCTGTAACCGGTCGGGATCACAAAGGCGACGATCTGACGGGGCACGCCGAATTTTTCCATGTTCTCCATGGCCCGTGGCAAGGCTGACTCGCTGCTGGTGGTAGCAAAAGCTATGGTTGTCGGTTCTGAGATAGCCTTAATAAAGTTCCTCAGAGGAATTTTAAGAAACAGTAAGATCGGCAAAAGTACCAGTAACATAAACGCGATGAGCGAAATGTACAGGGTGGCCAGAAGCTCAAAAAGGTTTAGCAGGACCTGCAGCCCCATATGCCCTACGCTGTAAGCAATGGCTGAAAAGACTGCAAAGGGAGCGAACAGCATGATCATGTTGGTGAATTTGAACATGACGGCCGTTAGAGACCCGGTGAACCTAAGCATGGGAGCACGGTACTGTTCTTTGACCATGGCCACGGCAATGCCGAATAAAATGCTGAAGACGACGATCTGCAATACCTGTCCTTCGGCAATGGATTTGGCTATATTTTCGGGGAATACATGCAGAACAATGTCGCGCCAGCCCTGGCTGTGAACTTCAGGGAGGGTTCCCTGGGTCATGGCTTCAGGCACGACAACTCCATGCCCCGCACCGCTTATATTAATTGCAGCAAGGCCGATGAACAGCGCTATGGTTGATACGATCTCAAAGTACAGCAGCGACTTCCAGCCCATGCGGCCGACCTGTTTCAGGTCGGCATGCCCTGCAATACCAGTGACCAGGGTTCCGAACAGCAGGGGGGCAATAATCGTCTTTACCAGATGAATGAAAATCTGGCTCACGATATTCATCTCTTTCGCAACCGAAGGCAAATCGTACCCGAATTCAATCCCTGCCAGCATCGAAAAGAAGATCCAGGTAGTCAGACTCTTTTTCTTTCCCGCGTACAACATGAAAATGATTATCGGCAGCCAGCGAAGAGGGATCAGAAGCAGATCGGGCAGGTTCAATCCTGCATAATGATCGGCCAGAAGAATGATGACAACAACCGTAAAACTTATCAGGAATCCGGTCAGCAGGCGTTTTTGTGTATACATGGGAGGCATGTTCGGAAATCAAATATAATAAATAATTTAACTTTGCATCAGAAACCAGAGCTTAGGCTTGCATTTAAATCAGACAGCCCGGCCTCTCCAATCATTATTACCTGACTTATGGACCTCCTGCTCACAGGTATTTTCCTGTTTTTTGTTTTCCTCATCGGGTTGCTGCCATTTCCACTGCTTTATCTTTTTTCAGATTTCGGACAGTTTTTTCTTTACAGGATTATGGGATACCGAAAAAAGGTCATCCTCTCAAACCTGAAAGCCTGCTTCCCTGAGCTCCGGGAACCTGAGTTGAATAAGATCATAGTCAAGGTATATAAAAACCTTGCTGATGTGATCGCGGAAGGCATCAAAGGGTTCAGCATGCTTAAGGGAACTGTTAAAAAGAGACATTTCATCATCAATCCGGAGGTCATAGAACCATTCCTTGACCAGGGCAGGAGCGTCATCGCACTGCCCGCCCATTTCAACAACTGGGAGTGGGGCAGCATGTCACCCGGATTGTTCACCAAACACCCCATCATTGCCTTTTACAAGCCTCTCAGCAATACATACATCAACCGGTTCATGAAATGGAGCCGGGCCAAGTTCAGGACTACCCTGGCCTCCATATACGAAACTTCGCTGGTATTTGAACACCATGCCAACACGCCTTCGGTCTATATCATGGCCTCTGACCAAAGCCCCTCAAATGCTTCAAAATCCTATTGGATCAGATTCCTGGGCAGGGAGACCGCTTTTCTTCATGGCCCTGAGAAATACGCACGCATGTACAATTATCCCGTGATGTATGTTGATGTTCAACGCGTGAAGCGTGGGTATTACACTCTCGAAGCTGTACTTCTTACCGATGACCCGGCTTCCTTGCCCGAAGGCGAAGTCACCCGCAGGTATGCTGAAAAGCTCGAGGAATCGATACGGAAAAATCCGGGAAGCTGGCTATGGTCTCACAAACGCTGGAAATTAACGCGGTAGGTACATCGCATCGATCAACTCCCGGTATTTCTCATAGATCACCTTACGGCGTATCTTAAGGGTGCTGGTAAGCACCTCGTTTTCTATGCTAAACGGCTCAGCCAATAAAGTGAATCTGACTACCTTTTCGTGCGGCATCAGCTCTTCCTGTATCTGTTCCAGCCTGTTTGTGAAAAACCCCTTGACCGAGGGGTGGGCAATAAACGATTTGTCGTCGGGCATCGCCGCGCTGATAGCTTCCTTCTGTGACCGGAGGGCGGCGAACGATGGAACGATGAGTGCGCAGATAAACTTGAGGTTGTCGCCCAACACCACTGCCTGTTCGATAAAAGGATCCTTGCTAAGCAATAATTCCACCTTCTGCGGAGATACGAACTTTCCGCCCGAAGTTTTAAAGATATCATTGATGCGGTCAAGCATGATAAGGTTGCCTGCTTCACTAAAGGTTCCCTGGTCGCCGCTGTAATACCAGCCATCCTTCAAAATTTTTGCTGTCTCTTCCGGTTTGTTGTAATAGCCTTTGAAAACAGTGGCCCCCTTGATCAGGATCTCGCCCTGCTCGCCAATTTTTACTGTGGTTCCTGGCATTACCGTGCCGCTGGCTTCAAATTCGTACACATCATCCCTGAAACACGAAACCGTTGCGGTTGTTTCGGTTGCTCCGTAACCATAGTTTACGAACAATCCGGCTGCATGGAAAAACTTCAGAAGTTCAGGATTGATGGCAGCGCCTGCACAAGGCATATACCGGATGTTCCCGCCAAATATGGAACGCAGCTTCTTCAGCACAAGCAAATCAGCAATACCGCGTCTTACCCTGACCCCCAGTGGAGGCTGTTCATTATTCTTCAGGTAGGCCGAATATTCCATGCCGGTAAGTATGGCCCACTCGAATATTTTTCTCTTCCCTGGCGCCCAACGGGCCTCTTCGATCCGAATCACTTCATGGGTCTTTTCAAAAAACCTGGGGACAGTGCACATCAGGCTGGGCCTGACTTTCGGCAGCTCTTCAATTACCGTCTTCGGACTTTCAAGGTATACATTTACCGCCCCCCGATGAAGCATGTAAAAAGTCCATGAACGCTCAAAAATATGGCTCAGTGGTAAAAAACAAAGTGAGATATCCTCTTCGGTGACTTTCAATCGTTCGTCATGGTTCTTAAAGCAACTCATGAAATTATCCTGGCCTAACATCACCCCCTTTGGTTCACCGGTGGTTCCCGAAGTATAAATGATCGTTGCAAGGTCATCCGGCTCCGCCGATTCCAGGATCTGTGAGAGCTGGTTACCAAACGACCCGCTTTCACCCAACTCAAGAAAATCATTCCAGCTAATGCAACGGGCATCCTTATCCGCAGAAAGGCTTTCATAAAAACATACCACCTTCTTCAGACTGCCGGAGTTGTCGAATAACCAGACAGCCTTTTCAAGCTGTTCCCTGTTCCCCACAAACATCAGCTCCATCCTGGTCTCATCAACAATATATTTCAGCTGCTGCTTTGAAGCAGTAGAGAAAAACGGAACAACCACACCCCTTATGGCAAGAATCCCGAGATCACAAAAGGTCCAATGTGGTTTGTTGTCACTAAAAATGCCGATGTTCGATTTCGGCCCAAAACCCAGGGAGAGCAGAGACTTCGCAACCCTATCGGTGGTGTTGTTCAACTCCTGCCAGGTATAGCTTTTGTAATCTTTTGCGCCAGTTTCCTTAAACCGGAATACTTCACGTGTGCCATAACGTGAAGCACGGTTACGCATCATCTCAACAAGGTGTTTTTCCATCTTTTTGTTATGTTCTGATCTGCAAAGCTGCGACTTTTGATCGGAAATAACAAATGACATCTGCTGCTGGATCAGAACTCGTCGGGCAGAGCTTTCAGCTGTTCATAGGTGAAAACAGGGCCGTCTTTACAGATATATGTGCTTCCTATATTGCAGCGGCCGCATTTCCCAAGGCCGCACTGCATCTTCATTTCAAGGGTAGTGATCACGTCTTTTGGAGCAAACCCAAGGCGGTCGAGCGACTGAAGCGTGTATTTGATCATGATCGGTGGGCCGCAGGTGATGACCTTGGTGTTGGCGATCTCGGGTTTCACCACTTCTTCAAGGATCTTCGGAACCACACCAACATTTTCCTTCCACGTATCTTCGGGTTTGTCGATCGTAAGAACAACCTTCACACTGGTGTTTTTTTTCCACTCCTCAATCTCTTCTTTATAACATAAGTCGGCGGATGTGCGGGCCCCGTATAAAATCGTGAAGTCTTTGTAATCAGCCCGGTTGTCGATCGCGTATTGTATCAGTGAACGCAAAGGCGCAAGTCCGATTCCTCCACCTACAAACAGAAGGTTCTTCCCCTTGATCTCATCCAGGGGGAACCAGTTGCCATAGGGACCGCGTATTCCGACTTCATCACCTTCTTCTAAATCTGAATGGATGTCGGCGGTAACAATTCCAGCCCTCTTGATGGAACAATCGAAAAAACCCTTGCGCGTGGCCGAGGATGAGATGCAGAAAGTACACTCACCTGACCCCAGCAACGAAAATTCCACGAACTGCCCGGGCTGCCAGAAAAACTTCTCGGACAGACTGTCGTCCTTGAATTTAAGCCTATACGTACGAACATCAGGAGTTTCCTGGATGATCCGGTCGACTTTGCAAAGGGTGGGGACTAATAGGGTTTCCATACTACTATATTGAATATCGAATATTGAATATTGAATGTCGAATGTCGAACGTATGCATAATATCTTTCAGGATGATGCGGGTGAATTGGCAACATGATTTACCACGTCAAATATGCTTATGTTCACGGGACATGAAATTGCACAATGCCCGCAACCTACACAGAGATTTACCCCAAACCTTTCCTTGTAGTACACGAACTTATGCATAGACCTCTGCCTCCAGCGGCGGAATTTGGCCGGACGGGGGTTGTGGCCGCCTGCTTCCAAAGTGAAATAAACATTGTTGCAGGAATCATAACTCTTGTAACGCACTCCCGTATCCTTTATCTTCTCATCGGAGATCTTGAAGCAATGGCAGGTGGGGCAGATGAAAGCACAGGTGTTGCAGCTTACGCAGTTGCGTGATGCCTCTTCAAAAGCAGGAGAATCAAAACGCTTCGCCATCTTCTCGTTCACATCCTTATAATCCATCTTCAGCCTGAACGATCCGGTAAAAGCTATGTACTGTTTTTTCATGTCCTCTTCGTACTTCGTACTTCGTACATCGTCCATCGTATTTTGTACATCGTACATTGTACTTTGGTCAGAATTCTCCTTCAGGAAAATGTCGCCCTTCCCGGTCCTTGCCTGGAAATATATTTTTCCATCAGAACCATTGACCACAGCAACATCCATGGCATCGAGGTTCTCGAGGTCGTAATCAAGGGATGTGCAGAAACAATGGGTATCGGCCTTGTCGCAGCGGGTCGAGAAGATCACCGTATTTTCCCGGCGTTTCAGAAAATCGCTGTCGATATAATCCCACTTATTTACGGCCTCCAGGACTTGAAGTCCGCGTGCATCGCAATGCTTCACGCCGAGTACAACACGTTTCCCGGCCAATGGGTCTTCATCTGTTTCCATGATCGTAGTCCCGGAACTGTTGGCTTCGTATTTCATGATCTTCGAAGCCCTGGGGAAGAACAGGGGTTTCACGCTCATGGTCATGGCAATAGGCGAATCCGGGTCGCATTCCTTCAGCGATGAAACTTTTTTATAGTCATACTTCCCGAACTTCTCTACGGGAGCATAGGTCTCATGTTTGCTGATGATGGCTTCGTACAGTTTCTGCAAGCCAGTTTTATCGGTAACAAAGGTTGAAAAGCTCATAATCGGTCGTTCGGATTACAAAATAAAATCATCGGGGTCCTTCAGGCTGTATTTATAAAACGCTCCGCGGTCGCCTTCTTCCACTCCGGCCAGGTGGTTCTGGAAGTTGTCGTAGATCACCTTCTCATTCTGTTTGTGAAGAAGGTGCAATGGAAGATGGCTGGGGCAGGCTTTCTCACAGTTCCTGCAGTCGACACAGCGGCCTGCCAGGTGCAGCGACCAGGTCATCAGGGCATGGAATGCGCTGGAGGATGTATTTGAACCGTTATAAATCGTGGCCGTCTCCTGATCGATGCAGCATTTGGCGCAATAACAGAGCGGGCATGAATGCCTGCAGGCATTGCAGCGGATGCAGTTTTCGAAGATCTGCTCGAAATACTCCCTTCGCTCAACCAGGCCTTTCTGGGCCAGTTCAATGATATCGGAATTCACGATATAATCCCTGATGCCCTTTGGCGTACCGAGCATTTCGTCATATACCACTGCATCGGGAACGATACATTCCACGCAGTTCTGCATTTTCTGACCTTTGTCGTCAACCACTCCTTCACAGGCAATGCCGATGATGTAAAGCTTTTCACGCTTTACCTGGCTTTCGGTAAGCAAAAGGTTCAGCGAACGGCTGTCGCAGCCTTTAACCACCAGTCCCACACGCTTGCCGCGGGTATGATCGGCTTTGAGATAGTTCGTCAGGTTGAATACCGACTTTTCGGTAAACACAAGTTCAGCCACTTCCTTGGGATCGGTGATCACAACAGGAATCTGGTTGTCGTCGAAGCCGTTCATGCGGTAGCCGACAAACACGTCGATCTTCCCGTCGGCGAACAGCTTGGCCGCAATGTCCTGGATCTGTTTTGAATAGTCCATTATTTGCTGAAATTTTCTTTTTTATACAAATGAAGGGGGCCGAGTTTAATCACATCCTCGGTCACTTTTTTTACGACCTGGGCAAACTTAGAGCCTTCTGCTGCCGAGACCCAGCTAAACTGTACCCGGTGCTCATGAAAGCCTACCATCTTCAGCAGTTCCCTGGTTACCAGAAATCGCCTGCGGGCATAATAGTTCCCGCTGATGTAATGACAGTCGCCCGGATGACAGCCTGAGATCAGCACGCCATCCGCAGTCGTTTGTAAAGCTTTAATAATAAACCATGGATCCACACGGGATGAACAGGGTACGCGGATAATACGTATGTTCGGCGGATACTGTGTGCGGGAAGTCCCGGTAAGGTCCGATCCCGCATAGGAACACCAGTTGCACAGAATGCCCACGATCACCGGCTTCCAGTCGGGAGGGGCGATGAGATCTGGCTTTTCAATGCTTACGATCTTTTCTTTTACTTCTTCCATCAGATGGCAACTATCTCGTTAATGATTTGAGGATCTGTAAAACCGGCCAGGTTGATGGCCATGGAACGGCAAATAGCAACGCAGGAGCCGCAACCCTGGCAAACACCTTCGTTGATCTTGGCCACGGTACGCATTTCCTTTGAGCCATGCCCCAGGGGGATATCTTCGGTGACGATAGCCTGGTAAGGACAAACCTTTACACAGTTCTGGCATCCGCTGCAAAATTCTTTGCTTACGGTCGAGACCATGGGGTCCTTCTTCATGGTATCGCCGGCAAACAATCCGCAAACCTTTGCGGCACAGGCCGAAGCCTGAGCCACAGTTTCAGGAATGTCCTTAGGAGCCTGAGTGCAGCCTGCAAGGAATATACCTGCCTTGGCCGTTTCAACCGGGCGTAACTTCGGATGAGCTTCTGAAAGATATCCGTATTTATCGTATGAGATTCCAAGAAGCCTTGCCAGTGCAGGGTTCCCTTTATCGGGAATGACGGCCGTGGCCAGAACCACCAGGTCGGCTTCTACTTCGACTTCCTGCCCTATCTGTGCGTCTTCTCCGCGAACCATCAGCTTGTCGCCTTTTTGATAAATTTTGGAAACACGGCCGCGAAGGTATACCGCACCGGTCTCAACCTGGGCACGGTTCACAAATTCTTCGTATCCCTTTCCTGCCGCGCGAATGTCCATGTAAAAAATGTAGGCCCTTGAATCATGTACTTTATGATGCAGAAGGATGGCGTGCTTGGCAGTATACATGCAGCAGATCTTCGAGCAGAACTCTATGCCCTTGGCTTTGTCGCGTGAACCCACACATTTGATGAAGACCACGGTCTTCGGGATCTTGCCGTCGGATGGCCTCATCGGTACACCACCCGTGGGGCCGTTTGACGAAACCATGCGTTCAAACTCCAGGGAGTTGATGATGTCTTTGTAACGTCCTACTCCGTACTCTTCGTAAGGTTTCGCATCCCACATGCCATAACCGGTTGCTACAACAACCGCACCTATCTCCCGTTCGATGATCTCATCCTGCATTGTGTAATCAATAGATCCTTTTTCGCAAACCTTTGCGCAGATCCCGCATTTGCCTTTCAGCAGATAGGTGCAGTGTTCGGCGTCGATCACAGGTTTGTTGGGAACCGCCTGGGGAAATGGGGTATAAATGGCTTTACGCTTATCGATCCCCATATTGTATTCATTCGGCACCTTCACCGGGCATTTCTGCCAGCAGGCACCGCAACCTGTACACGACTTGAAATTCACGTATGAGGCTTTCTTCCGGATCTTCGCCTTGTAATTACCAACAAAGCCGTCGAGCTCAATGACTTCAGAATAGGGTATGAGCTCGATATATGGATGGGAGGCTACATCAACCATCTTTGGAGTGAGGATACACTGGGAACAGTCGAGGGTCGGGAAGGTCTCGTCAAGCTGGGCCATGCGGCCACCGATGGACGGACTTCTTTCAACAAGCGTTACCGGAATCCTTGCATCGGCAATATCAAGAGCTGCCTGTATGCCTGCAATCCCGCCGCCGATCACAAGTGCACGTTTGGTCACCGGGACCGAGATCTCATGCAGCTGCTCGTTGGCGATGGATTTGGCCACAGCCATACGTACCAGGTCACCGGCTTTGTCGGTCGCCGCTTTTTTATCTTTCTGGTGAACCCAGGAGGAATGCTCACGGATATTCGCAACCTCAAGCAAATAAGGGTTCATCCCTGCATCACTGAGAGCCTTGCGGAAAGTTTTCTCGTGCATACGGGGGGAACATGCAGCCACGACAATCGACGTCAGCCTGTGCTGTACAATAGCATCCCTGATCATCTGCTGACCAGGATCGGAACACATGTACTTATAGTCGATGGCAAACTTGACTTCCCTGATCTTTTTAGCTTCCTCAACAACTGTGGGGACATCTACAAAGTCGGCAATGTTTGCGCCGCAAAAACAAACGAATACTCCTACTCTTGCCATTATTCAACCTCACTTTCTGCCTGAACGGCTTTTTTTGCTTTAGCAGGTTTTTTTGGTTCTTCTATTACTTCTCCAATATGTGCCAGTGCGCCATCCACAGGAACAATGTGCTTGGCGAACATCATTTTCTCTTTAGGAAAACCGAAGGCCAAGGCCATAAGTTGAGTAAGATAGAAAACCGGAAGATCGTATTTCACTTTAAATTTCTTTTCAATATCGGGCTGGCGCATGTCGAGGTTCGACTGGCAGAGCGGACAGGCGACCACGATGCCGTGGGCCCCGCTTTCCTTTGCCATCTCGAGGATCTTGCCGCTTAACTGCAGCACGACTTCGGTATCGGAAATGGAGAATGACGCCCCGCAGCATTCGGTCTTGAAATCGAATGGCGTTGCCTTGGCGCCGAGTGCCTCTATGATATTATCCATCGACATGGGATATTCCGGGGAGTCGAACTGTGTGATGGCCTTTGGGCGGGTAAGCAAACAGCCGTAGTAACAGGCCAGCTTCATCCCGCTGATGGGGTTGGTGACTTTAGCCTTGATGGCTTCCAGTCCCACATCCTCATAACAATACTGAAGCATCGATTTTACAGCCACCTTGCCCTGATATTCTCCTTCCCCTACAACTGCTGTGTTGATCTTCTTTGCCAGTTCGGGATTTTCGTCCATATGTACCTTGGTCACCTTCAAACGCTGGTAACAGGAAGCACAGGGGATGGTCATGGTGTCGTTGCTGAGCTTTTCAGCAAGCACCAGGTTTCGCAATGGCAGGGCATATGCGAGGCTTTCGTTCATGGTGTGGGCTGATGTGGCGCCGCAGCAGTTCCAGTCGGGGATCTCTTCCATCTCTACGTCGAGGGTCTTCATGACCATCTTGACGGTCTGGTCAAACTCCTCGCTGGTGCCGTGAGCGGAACAGCCCGGGAAATAAGTTACTTTCTTCATTTTTAACAGGCTTATTTATTCTGTTTTTCAAGTTTATCGGCCATCTCGTACATTTTGCGGATGGCTTTTGCACTCTTCATCGACTTCACTCCCAGCGGGATCTTGCCTTTCAGCAGGGCTTTGGGTGCAAGATGCATATCTTTGAAGAGGTTGCGGGTCCGGATATTGAATTCGGCCATCATACGGAGCTCGTAATTCCGTCCATACCGTTTGATCATATCAAGGAAGATCTCATGGAATTTGCGGATGTTCTTCACCTGCTTGTTGTCGGAATGATAATTCTCCTCGATGGCGATGTGGCGTACAGCTTCCATCACTGCAGGGATATCGATCTCGCGAGGGCATCGGCCCGAGCAGGCTGAGCAGGTCAGACAGAACCACATGGAGTTGGCCATCTGGGTCTCTTCCTTCAGCCCGAGCTTGATCATCTGCATGATCTCCCGGGGCGGAAAGTCCATGAAATTCGAGACCGGACAGGTCGATACGCATTTGCCGCACTGGTAACATTCCAGAACGTCGGCGCCGCTTTTTTTATTCACGGCTTCGAGGAAGGTATTTTTTCCTTGATATGAGAGTGTTATCATATATAATACTCGTATTGTTAAAACATTAACAGTACAAAGTTAGTAAAAAAATCTTTTGGACAGAATCTAAATTAGTGAAGGCTGCGAATAGGATCGTAACGCTCATTTCCGGAAGATAAACCGGTATTAACTTCAGGGCAGCCCTGGACCCGGGTTCCGCTCCAGAGAGGCGGGGAATTCGCCGGGAGTGATTAAAAAACCCCTGATTTTTCCTTCTGAAACCCGGGTTCAAGGCCGGAAGTAAGGAAAAATCAAGGGTTCCCTGATTAGTTTATCGCAGGTCTACTGCAAGGTAAACTTGATAGGTAAGTTAAACTGTACACGCACAGGTTGTCCGCGCTGTTTGCCTGCCCCCCATTTGGGCATGGCTTTTACGATACGGATAGCTTCTTCATCGCAACCGCCGCCGATACCACGTTTCACGACCACATTACTGGTCGACCCGTCAGGTTCAACAACAAATGCAACGAATACGCGTCCCTGGATACCCAGTTCTTTGGCTTCTTCGGGGTACTTCAGGTTTTCGCCTAACCACTTGTACAGGGCAGCTTCGCCGCCGGGGAAGGTCGGAGGTTCCTCAACGATAAGGAATACCTCGGCTTCCACTTTCTGTTCAATGACCTGGGTCTTTACCTCTTTCTCCTCAACCTGGACTTCTTCGGTCGGGACTTCGGTGTTTTTATTCTGGCTAAGCAGGTCCTGCTTACCGAAATCAGACTCCACGTTGGTATCTTCAACAACCTTGGGCGCCGTGAACTTCACCTTTTCCACCAAAGCTTCAGGCGGAGGAGGTGGAGGCGGAGGAGGTGGGAGATCCTCTTTGGGCATGTTCAGCATTTCGGCCGTTACCGATTTCTCCTTTTCTCTCAGCAATCTTTCCTTATTAAGCATTGCGTTGATAAAAGGATAGGCAGCGGCGGAGATTATGACAAGGAGGCCGATGATCAAAGATATCGTAAGATTCCTGCGGTACTTCTTACGTAGCACATAGGAGCCGTATTCCTTGTTACGATTCTTGTAGACCAGTTCCTCCAGCGACTCTACACGCTGATTTTCAATTGCCATACGTTATGATTTTAAACGTTTCTTCAAAAACTTATTTGGGAGCAGTTGTCAGCATGTCCTTTTCAACGGGAGTCATGTCCACAATCGCGTAACTGGCGATATTGCAGATAGCCATCTCATCGATAATGTTCACAATGTCCCTGTATTTTGCTTTTTCATCGGCCTTGATCAGAACGATGGGACCCTTTTTATCGTCCCTTTTCATTTTCTTGATCTCGCTGTCGAGTGTCGTATCAGCCACCACGATTTTTCCTGTAATGCGTTTATCGCGGTATTCTGCAATTTTGGTAAACAAGTCGCGGTTTTTATCTAACAAAACCTTGCGGATGCCATCCTTGCTGAAATCAGTCTTAATCAGCGCCGGCATAGGGGGCTTTTTAGGATCGGCCATACCGATATAATAGTATACCTTGTTGCCTTCCGAAAGGATAATGTTCAGGGTACGGATAGCAGATATCTGCGGCTGATCCTTTTTCTGATCCTGGTTATCTTTCTCAGGCATGGTGATGACCATTACTTTCGCCTTACTGAAAGCGGTGGTTAGCATAAAGAAAGTGATCAGCAAACACATCAGGTCGACCATAGGGGTCATGTCGATGTGGGTACCATGCTTCTTAGGCCTGCGTTTACCACCTTTTTTACCTTTTTCTTCTTGAATTATTTCGGCCATATAGGATTTTCTTTAACGTTCTGGTTCCCATTACTTGCCTGCCGGCGGAAGTTCCTTGAGAGTAACTTCCTGCTTCTGCAGATTCGTAACGAGATTAAATTTATTCACCTTATTGTCCTGTAACAAGTCCATGACCTTTTTGACTGTTTTATAGTCAGTTTCAGCATCACCCTTGATGGCGACTTCGGCCCCGACATTTGTCAGACGGGCCTGGCGCACCCACCAGGCAAGCTTGTTATCGGTTGAATCCATGGGTATACCCGTTTGCAGTTTATCCCTTTCCTTCGAATCCTTCGTATTAAGGAAGGCTTTAAGGTCCTTGATCGGTAATCCAAATGACGACATGGTACCGAATTTGTTGATTTCAGCCTTGGTAAACTTTATCTGATACTGTTCTCCCATTTTTTCAAGCAATTTGCTGCGGAAATGGGTTGAAGTATCCCTGCCGTTGTCGATGTTGAAAAACACCTTCCCGTCCTTGGCAATAAAGATAGTCATAAGGTCGGCATCCGGAGCTGTTTTCTCTGAAACAGACTGGGGAGTGGTGATCACTGCCGCCTCCTGAGGGCGGAATGAAGCCGTCAACAACAGAAAGATCAGCAGCACAGAAAACAAATCCACCATGGGTGTCATGTCTATATGCGGTGTTCTAACCGGTGGTTTTATCTTTGGCATGGAATTCTGGTTTTAAATTAAAAATACACAACGTGATGTACTTAATTTGCTGTAACGCCAAAAATATTATTTGGAAGAAGCGGCAAATGACTGTACCAGGCTGAATCCTGCCTCATCAATTTTATATGTAAAACTATCGATCGTTGTTGAGAAGCTATTGTAAAGCACAATTGCAAGCAACGAACCCGTGATACCGAAAGCAGTATTGATAAGAGCTTCAGAAATACCTGTTGCCAGAGCAAGAGCATCAGGACTTCCGGCCTGAGCCAAAGCACCAAATGCGCGGATCATCCCGAGAACAGTTCCCAGAAGACCGATCAACACCGAGATTGAAGCAATGGTTGAAAGGATGACGAGGTTTCTCGAAAGCATCGGAAGCTCAAGAGCTGAAGCTTCTTCAAACTCCTTCTGGAGGGCAAGGATCTTCTGGTCTTTTTCAAGAGTTTTATCGTCCTGAAGAGCACGGTAACGGACAAGTCCGGCTTTCATAACATTAGCCAGTGAACCTTTTTGCTTGTCGCATGCTTTAATAGCGTCTTCGATCTTGTTGGTATTGAGAAGACCCTGCAGTTCCTTGACAAATACATTGATACGACCTTTACCCTTGGCCCGTGACAGGGTGATCAGGCGCTCAACGGAGAAAATGATCAGGATAAGGTTTACCGTCATCAGGAGAGGTACAATCATTCCACCTTTGTAAATGATCCCGAGATAGTTCCCTGGCAGCGGAGTGCCCGCAGGATTGTTACCTTCAAAATTGATTGGGTTACCCATTACAAATTTGAAAAGTAAGTAAGATACGATCAGGGCTATGATCATTGCACCTAACGTAAACACCGATCTTAAGGCGTCCATTAATCCGCCTTGGCTGTTTTTGTTGCTCATCGTTAATTGAATTTAAATTATAAAAATACTTGAATTTATTAGTTTCAGCGATTTTACAGGGCTCACAAAAATACAAAATTATTGCTTGATTACAAATACACTTTAATTTACAAATTTTTTAAGGTTATCTATGATCTGTTTTGCTTTTTCGGCTTTTTCATCTTTAGGATCAATCGCCATGACCTTGTTGCTGTAAGCTATAGCTTCCAGAGCATAGTCCTTGTTCTTGGTCTGGGCATACTGCAGAAAATAATAGTACGCAAGATAATAAAAAGACTCAATTCGTTCCTTGGAATATTTGGCAGTGTCGGCCTGGGTCTTGGCAACAACAGTTTCATAGATAGGTTTAGCAAAGCCCAGTTTGCTGGTAGAGTCAATATTCGATTTAGTCCTGGCCCTCCACACAAAGCCGGCAATATGATCAGGCTGCAGCTGGTTAAAAATAGCCAGGTTGGTATCGGCCTGCTGAAAATCCCTGACATTGTAAAATATTTTTCCAAGGTTATAATAATCCATGGGAGCCGCTTTTTTCAAGGCAATTTTTTTATTATAGGTTTCTATGGCCTTATCGTATTTTTTTACCTTGGTCAGGCATAAGGCAGCTTCCGAAAGGAGTTCAGGCTTTGTGGAATCCATCTCAAAGCCTTTGAGCAGATTCTCATAAGCCTGTTCATCCTGCTTATTCTTTGCCAGGATCCTTCCGTAATAAATATAATCGGTTGCCCGGATCTTGTCGGGTTTCTCATTGGCAAAGAACTTACGGCTGAAATAAAGAGCTTTGTCATACTGGGCGGTTTCAAAATAGGCATAGGCCAGAGCTCTGTTCAGGTCATTATTCAAAGAATCGACTTTATACACTTCATTTAGCTGATTTATAGCATCTTTGTAATCCTGCAGGTCGAAGAGAATATTCACAAACTGTATCCTTGCAGTCGTATTCCCGGCCGAAAGCTTAAGGAATTTGCCAAAATCCCTTCTGGCCTCGTCGTTTCTGTTGGCTTTGGCAAGGAGAAATCCCCTTTCTTTATAAGCCGGAGCATAGCTGGAGTCGATCTTTATCGCATCATCATAATAAGTCAGTGCACTTTTGTATTGCTTTGCACGCATCCATAGCTGCCCTATGCGAAGCTTTGCGGCGGGGGACTGGGGATTGAGGCTTTGTGCAATGTTGTAATTCGTGATGGCATTTGAACCGTCGTTAAGCAGGAAGATGTAAGCATCTCCTTTGACAATGAACAGTTCGTAATTTTTGGGATCAAGCTTTTCTGCAGACTTCAGTAAAGAAAAAATCTGGGCTGTATCTTTATTAACAGCCTTAACATAACCATTGGCCATCCTGATTCGGACATTGGCTTGCAGTGCCGGGTCCATAACAATGCTTTTATTGGCTTTACTAGGCAAAAGGGCAGTGGCTTTGGCAAAATAATCCAAGGCTGTGGCCTTGTCTTTATTCAGCATTGCAATTTCTCCCATCCCGACAAGATTAAGCGGGTTTGCAGGAGCCTTCTGTATGCCAAGCTGGAAAATAATCCTAGCTGAATCGGATATTTCTTTGAGTGAATTATTTGATGTGTCGGAGAAATATTCATTGATGAAATTTTCACCGTAATAATAATAAATATTTCCATCACCAGGATTCTGGTTTAGCAATGTTTTATATGCCGAAGCTGCTGATTTAAACTGTTCACTGCGCATAAGTCTGATAGCGGCATTGAGATCCTGTGCATGGACTTGCGACAGAAATGGGAGTACAAGCATATAAACTATAACCAGGCCTGTCTTTCTTGAATTGCTCATCATAGGGTTAATATAGTATGAATTAATGTTTGATTTCAACGATCCTGACCGGCATAGCTGCTGGCACCATTCCTGATCTCAGCACGATAAGCTGTCCCTTCTCCCCGGCAATAAAGGAAGAAAGCCCGTAGGCCAGCCCCCTGTAAGTCTGCCTGTTGATGCAGTATACATTCCGTGTGAAAGGATAATCCCCCTGCGCAATATAAGCCTGGTAGGGTCTGTAAAAAGTTGCATCGGGATCATTGTTGCCTAGTGTGCTCACACCAACGACTTTAATCCTTTTCAGAAAATTGTTTGAAATGGTATCCTCTCTGTCGCTGATCCAGTTCACACCGATGACGCCGATGGCGTTTATGTTTTTCTCGACGAATGAGATTACCTGATCGTTGGAGTTTACGGCAAAACAAGCCGGCGATAATTTGTTGAGCTTGAATCTTTCCCTGAAATACCTGGGATTGGCTGATTTGTAATTGTCGAATACTATTTTTATCTCCCCTAAGGTTGATTTTGGATTGACTTCTTTCCAGGTTTTGACCTCACCCCTGAACATGCCTTCAATTTTGTCGAAAAAAAGATTTGTATCAGGATTCAGGGGGTTTACTATAAGCACAATCCCATCATAGGCGATCAATGTCGTTTTAGGAATGAACTGCCTTGAGTTCAGGTATTTCTCCTCATCTGCTGTAAGCTTACGGCTTGCGATCATAAGGGGTATCGAGTCTTTCATGAAAAGGTCGACTATATCAGCTTCGCTTCCGTAAACAGTATCGAATTTGGCATATTTGTACAACGCCTCAAAGGTATAGATCTCTGTGTCGAGCAACAGGCGATAGGAATCATCAATACCAACTTTCATCCGGCCGGAAGTGGGATTATCGGATTGCTCTACGCTGGATCCTCCTCCGCAGGAAGTAAAAAACAGCAGGATAAGCAAGCCTGCTGCAGCGGAAATTGTTATTGGACACTTTCCTGTCTTCATAAAATCATTAAATGCTTAAAATCAACAGGTTTATCAGTAAAGAAACACAAATTTATGAATAATATTATTGCAGCCTTTAATTTAAAGGCTAAAATAAGAGGAATGAAATGAAAATACAAGAAAAATCTGTCATTCATCCTTTTCTTCCCTTGACTTCGACCATATCCGCGCCAGACGGAAAGCGCCATATAGGAAAAGAAAGACTGAGAAGGAAACTTTGATGGTTTTCGGAAGATAACCGAACATCGGGCTGGTGAAGATTAACACCCCGAGGAAAAAGTACAGCATAGCAACTGCATAGGCGAAGTATTTATAATATTTCCTCATCTTAGTATAGTAGCGAAAATCAAGTAGCGAAGTAGCGAGGTAGCGAAGTAGCGAAACTCATTATTTCGCTATTTCACCATTTATTTTGATACCTGGTAATAAGGAATATCCCAATCCTTATCGGGCCATTGGTTCCAGAAAGCCGGATTAAGCACATGGCCGTCTTTTCTAAGTAACCTTCTTTCATAAAGTACGATCATGGGATTGAAAATGATATCTGTTACGCCAATCACAGAAGTGGTAAGCAGTGATCCGTCCTTTGCTTTCTCTTTCTCGGCTTTTACCAGTAACCCATTGAACTCCAGGATCTCTCTGAGAAATGCAAGTCTTTCTTCCGAAACTCCGGTCTCGGCCACCGTGCAACGAACACCTTCTATCTCTGTAACTGTATGTTTTCCTTTAAGCATTTTTTTTAGGATTTAATTTCGCTATTTGATTTTCGCTATTTAATAAAGTCCAAAACTCAAGCCGTTGATCATCTCAAACACGGCGCTGAATATACCTATCGCAAAAATACCGACCAGGCATAAAACGAGTCCGAGCCTGGAGTAAAAATCGCTTTTGAATTTTTGTATAGGACGGTCGCTTCGGTTCAGGAACATGGCTTTTATCACCAGCAGGTAGTAGTATAATGAAATGACGGTGTTAATGATGGCGATCAGAACCAGGATATACAACCCATGGTTCGCAGCTGCAGCAAAAAGGAAGAACTTGCCGAAAAAGCCAGCTACCGGCGGTATACCGGCCAGGGAGAAAAGTGAAAGCATCATTACCATCGAGAGTCTGGGATTCGTCCTGTAGAGCCCGTCATAATCGTTGATGGTTTCAAGGCCTGTGCGGTTCGAGATGATGGAAACCACACCGAAAGCGCCGAGATTGGAGAAAATGTAAACCAGCACAAAGTAGATCACAGTGGCCATGCCGTACTGGCTCTGACCGATAACTCCCAAAAGGATAAAACCAGCCTGGGCTATCGAAGAGAAAGCGAGGAAGCGTTTAAGGTTTTGCTGGCGGATGGCAAAGAGGTTACCTAAAGTGATAGTAAGAATAATGATAATATACAGCACATTGCTCCACATCAGGGCGATTTTGCTGAAAACTGTGAATAAAAGTATCGTAAAAATAAAGGCTGCTGCTCCTTTGGAAACGACCGACAGGTAAGAGGTGATGTTTATGGGTGCGCCTTCGTAAACGTCGGCTGTCCATAAATGGAAAGGCACCAGGGAGATCTTGAAAGCCATACCGGCAAAGAAAAAGATAAACCCAAGGACCTGCAAGGGAGTGCCAATGAAGTTTGGCGCAACATCTGCAAAATAAAGGCTTCCGGTAGTGCCGTACACCATAGAGAGGCCGTACAGCAGAATACCAGAAGATAGAGCCGAGGAAAAGATCAGTTTCACGCCGGCTTCAGCTGATTTCTCTTTAAACCGCTCAAATGCTGCAAGTGCTGCAAGGGGAATAGTAGCAAGTTCGAGCCCGAGGTAGAACATCAGAAAATCTCCCGATGAAATCATATACTGCATTCCCACCAGCGTAGACAGCAGCAGGATATAATATTCGCTTATCTTTTCTTTGTTTTCAGGTTTCCTGAGCCAGTCGGCGCTCTGTATCATTACGATCAGCGCCCCGATGTTCAAGATGTTTTTAAGCATGACGATCAGCGCGGTGGTCTGGTACATTCCCCCGAACAGCGTACCGGTAGGTCCCGGTATGAAACCCAGGATAAGAACGGCTGTCATCATCAGGATAGCTGGAGTTATGATCCTGCTTTTTTTATCTGCGGGAAGAAAAATTTCAACAAGCAAAAGAATCACCGTGACGGCAATCAGCAGTAATTCGTGTCTCATGATCAACATGGGTCAGATGTTTATTTGTTTCTTACTTTTTTCGTTTTAATGAAGGATTGGACCTGCCAGCAAAATTCTCTGCATTACCGGGACCAGTCCGTTATTGATCATATCGCTTAACCATAAAGGGGCCATACCAATAGCTGTAATGCCAATGATCAGGGTGACCACGCTCATCCGGTCAAACCATTTTCCGTCGGTGATGTGGTTGAATTCAGGGTTTTTAATTTTACCCATTAGCAGTATGCCCACAACACGCAGGATATACACAGCCGTCACCACGATGGAGGAAGCGGCAATAATAGTACAAACCCTGTGGAAAACATCGTTATGCTGGAAAGACCCTACGAAGATGGTCATTTCTGCTACGAAGCCGCTGAAACCGGGAAGGCCGAGCGAAGCGAGGCCGCCGATAACGTAAGCAACAGCGAGGAAAGGCATCACCTTCATCAGTCCGCCCATCTCATTGATATACCTTGTATGGGTGCGTCCGTAGATCATCCCGATCAGGGCAAAGAAAAGGGCTGTCATGATACCATGGGAGATCATCTGCATGATCGCCCCGTTCATGGCAGTCTGGTTCATCATAAGGACTGCAAAAAGTACAAGGGAGCAATGACTCACCGAGGAATATGCATTGATATATTTAAGGTCTTTCTGCCAGATGGCACCGAAGGCTCCGTATATCACTCCGATGGTCGTAAGGATCAGGAAAATCCATGCCATTTCATGAGCTGCTCCCGGAAGAAGGAATACTGCAACACGGTAACAACCGTAACCTCCTAGTTTCATAAGCACTCCCGCATGAAGCATTGAAACGGCAGTCGGTGCTGAAGCATGGCCGTCGGGCGACCATGTGTGGAACGGGAACAGCGCACCCAGCACTCCGAAACCAATAAAGAGGAAAGGGAAAAAGAAACGCTGGGCAGGCATTGGAATGGTCACTTTGGAAATCTGGATCAGGTTGAAGGTCAGTTCACCACCGCCAGGAGCTGAGTTAAAGTAAAGTCCCAGAAGGCCAAGCATGATAAGTGCTGAACCACCCATCAGCATTAAGGTAAGTTTCATAGCCGAATAATGCCTCGGGCCGCTTCCCCAGATACCAATAAGCAGGTACATCGGAATTACTGCAATTTCATAAAAAGTAAAGAGGGTGAAAAGGTCAAGAGAGATAAAGAACCCGAAAACCCCGGCTGCAAGCAGAATCAGAGAAGTGAAAAATTCCCTGGGCAGGTCGGTCACATCCCAGGAAGCGAATATTCCTGCAAAGATTACGATCGAGGTCAAACCGATCATAGCAACCGAAACGCCATCCACACCTATAAAGAAATGAATATTAAGATTTTTATACCAGACCATATCCTGAGTGAACAGCACCTCTGCGGTATTCCCTGCAGCCCGCGCAGCCAGGAAAAGATAAATAAGAATCCCGGCCAGGATCAGCTGAAAGCTCATGCCAATAACAGCTGTCCATTTAACCTGCATATGGGTTTTACTGAAAAAGATCCCAACGGAGGTAATAACAGGGATTATGATGAACAATAACAGAAAGCTCATTATCTTATCGTTTTAATTGGTCCATAAATACGTGAATAACAAAGCCAGCCCAATGACCCCTGAGACGAAGACAAGGGCATACTGCTGAAGCTGTCCGCTCTGGAATCCCTTAATCCTGTCGGAAACCACATTGGTCACATAGGCGAACTGGTTCATAGTGCCGTCTACAATATGGCGGTCGAACCATGCAACCGGCCGTGAAACATAGTTGAACAATATCTTTTTTGTAATGAAAAGATAGACCTGGTCAATGTAAAACTTGTTGAAGGCCGCTGTGTAGAATCCGCCGAGGGCGAGTGAAATTTTCTTTGAGTTCTCTGATTGTTTCATGTACAGCATGGTTGCTATCCCTATTCCGACCAGTGCAATGAACACCGCAGGGATGGCAATGCCCCATTCGGTATGGGTTTCAAAGGGCAGACTGTCGGAAGTCACAAGTTTTGTAAAAGGAATAAAGCCTGCAAATGTCGAGCCGATCGCCAAAATGATAAGTGGGATGGTCATCGTGGCAGGAGCTTCATGCGGTGTATGATGGTAGTGCTGATCCTTTCCCCAAAAAACGTTAAAATAAAGACGGAACATATAGAAGGCCGTCATCCCGGCCACCAGATATGCCATGGCAAATAAAATTTTATTGTGATGGAAGGTTGCAACCAGGATCTCATCCTTGCTGAAAAATCCTGCAAATGGAGGAATACCGGCAATAGCAAGACAGGCAATAAGGAAGGTGGCATGGGTGATGGGCAGGTATTTCCTTAATCCTCCCATCTCGTTCATATAATTCGAATGGACAGCATGTATTATTGCGCCCGCCCCGAGGAAAAGCAAGGCTTTGAAAAATGCATGTGTGAACAGGTGGAACATGGAAGCCATGTAACCAAGGCCTTCCTCCCCGCCGTATCCTGAAACACCAAGCGCCAGCATCATCATACCGATCTGCGACATGGTTGAGTAAGCCAGAACTCGCTTGATATCATATTGGGTACACGCGATCACGGCGGCAAATAAAGAAGTAAACCCTCCGACCCAGGCCACGATATCAAGAGCCGACTCTTGATGATGGAAGATTGGGAACATGCGTGCAACAAGGTAAACTCCGGCAACGACCATGGTTGCGGCATGGATAAGAGCCGACACGGGTGTAGGGCCTTCCATCGCATCGGGTAACCAGATATGGAGCGGAAACATAGCCGATTTACCGGCGCCGCCCATGAAAATGAGCAGCATAGACCAGGTCATGGTCGACATGCCCAGGAACATAATTCCCTGTCCGGATGTGAATGCCGGACTGTTAGGGCCGGTAAGTGTGATGAAATCAAAGGTGCCTGTGAGATAAGACAGCAGCAGGATCCCGATAAGAAATCCCAGGTCGGCAAAACGGGTCACGATAAACGCTTTTTTGCTTGCCGCAACCGCAGAATCCCGTTCATAATAAAATCCGATCAGAAGAAATGAAGAAACACCTACAAGTTCCCAGAAAATATACATCTGGAAAATGTTGGTTGCAATAACCAGTCCGAGCATCGAAAAGCTGAACAGGGAAAGGATGGAAAAAAACCGTGCAAATCCTTTCTCGCCTTTCATATACCCAAGCGAATAAATATGCACCATAAAGGATACCGTCGAGATGACAATAAGCATCATCACCGAGATAGGATCCAAAAGAATACCTATGTTGATATGCAGCTTGTCGGTCAGGTTGAGCCAGTTATAATTAAATGCCAGCAGTCGCTGAAAAGCTCCGTCAACCTTGTCAATTACAAAGAAATATTTGTACGCGGTAAAGACCGAAAGTAAAAATACCACGCCAAGGCCTGTAGTTCCTACAATCCCGGTCACTATGGGTTTGAACCTGTTGCCTGTAAGCCCTGTGACCACAAATACCAGCAGGGGTATCAGCAGTATCCAGATAGTGTAACTGAAATCGATCATATGATATTTGTATTAATCGTAAATCTTAAGTCTTCATTCGTACATCGTACATCGTACATCGTACATTTTTTAATATTTCATTTCATTCATCTTCTCTACATCAATATTTACGATACGCCGGTAAATGTTGATGATGATGGCGATGGCGACCGAAGCTTCGGCTGCAGCGACAGCGATAATAAAAAGAGTGAAAAACATGCCTTCGAGGTGTTCAGGGAAAAGGATCTTGTTAAACGCTACGAAATTGATGCAAACCGAATTAAGAATAAGCTCGATAGACATCAGCATGGTGATCAGATTTTTTCTAACCAAAAAGCCATAGATCCCGATGAAAAACATGGTTGTGGCCAGGACCAGGAACCAATGTATGGGTACGCCTTCAAACATAGCAGGTATATTTAAAATTAATCGTTTCTTTTCTTAGCCAGTATTATTGAGCCAATCATGGCGGCAAGCAGCAGCACGCTGATGACTTCGAAAGGCAGTGCATATCCGTACTTTTCTGTACTCAGCATGCCTTCGCCTATCGTCCTGATGTGAACTCTTGTCGGGTCCATGGTCTTCTGAACGAACCCGGTCTGAAGAATCGTGACGATACACAGAACTGCACCTGCAACGGCGGCAATGGCTGCATATAATCTCTTTGTCAGAGGCGGAATCGCGAGCTTTTCGCTGATATGACTGGTGAGCAGAATTGAGAAGATGATCAGGACCACGATCCCTCCTGCATACAGGGTGAGCTGTATTGCTGCAAGGAAGTTAAACCTGAGCAGGAAATACAATCCTGAAGTGGATACCAGTACAAAAAGCAGGAATGTGGCTGCCCTTAGGATGCGCCGGCTGGTCACGGTCAGCAGTGAAAAAACCACAATCACCGCCGAGAATAGCAAAAACATGAATTGATTGTTCGTCATCACTCTACACCTTTAATAATGGATGAACCGGGTTTATTTAACACTTTGTTCAGTTTGGAACGGTCGAACACCGCATGTTCAAACTCCTGTCCGAAGGCGAGGGCGCTGGAAGGACAGTTTTTGACGCATAATCCGCAGAACGTACACATGCCCAGATGGTAAATATGCTTGTCGATGATCCGTTTAAGCTTACCGTCCTCGCCCGGGACCCTGGTCGAAATGATTTCGATGGAACCGTTGGGGCAGTTGTTTTCGCATATGCCGCAACCATTGCAGCTGTGCTGATTGTTTGCGTCGTGGAGCAGAATGACTTCACCTTTGAATCGCTCAAACATCTGCAGGTCTTTCCTGTTTTCAGGATACTGCTGTGTTACGATCTGCCCGGGGCTGAAGAAATACCGGCCTGTGACCGACATCCCGATAAGCAGGGATTTCACCCCATGGAAAATATCTGAAAAATATTTAAAGAAGCTGTTCATAGTATGCTAAAAATGCCAATGCATTAATACTAAAAATGCCATAAAGAGAATGTTGACCAGGTTTATAGGGAGCAGATATTTCCACTCCAGGGTCAGGAGCTGGTCGATACGCAGTCGCGGGAAAGTCCATTTAAACAACATCATCAGCCAGATTATAAAGGCAGTCTTGCCGAAATACCAAACCAGGGGCGGAATATAGTCCATGATAGTGTTAAACCCTGCCCATCCTGAAACGTGGAAAGGCATCCAGCCACCCCAAAAGACGGTTGCGGCGATAGAGGCAACAAGGAACATATTCATATATTCGGCCAGGAAGAAAAATGCAAACTTAATCCCGGAATATTCGGTATGAAAACCGGCTGTAAGTTCCGATTCGGCTTCAGCAAGATCGAACGGACCGCGGTTTGTTTCAGCGGTACTGGCGATAAGGAAGACAATGAAGGCAATGATAGCCGGGATGTGCCCTTTGAAGATGAACCAGCCGTTCCTTTGCATTTCCACGATCTCAGAAAACTGCATGGTGCCGGCAAGTACTATGATCGTTAGCAGCGAAAGGCCTACCGAGAGTTCATAACTGACGATCTGTGCACCGCTTCTCATGGCCCCGATCAGAGAGTATTTATTGTTTGAGGACCAGCCTGCCAGTAAAATGCCGACGACCCCCAGTGAAGAAACGGCGATCACATAAAGGATGCCGATATCGAAATCGATGGCATGAAGGCCTTTTGCAAAGGGTATGGCCGAAAGGGCCATGAACGAAGCAATGATGATGATATATGGTGCTAAATTGAACAGTAGTTTATCGGAATCTTTGATATATACCAGCTCTTTCATCAGCAGCTTGATGAAGTCGGCAATGGTCTGAAAAATGCCGTACGGTCCAACGCGGTTTGGCCCCACGCGGTTCTGCATGAAAGCACAAACCTTTCTTTCGGCGTATACCAGGAACAAACCGACAACTGCATAGAAGAGCAGGAAGACTATCCCGATGATAGCCATTTCGGTGATCAACGCCCAGGTAGGCGACATGATGCTGTTCAGCGACTCGTCGATCCACCTGTTAAACGATGTAAAATCGTAAATATTAAAGGTCATATTACCTTGTTTTTATCTGTCAATATCCGGAATTACTAAGTCGAGAGATGCGCCGATGGCTACGAGGTCGGCAATTTTCATGCCCCGGCTCATATGGTCAAGCGCACTCAGGTTTGAAAAGCTCGGGGTACGTACTTTCATTCTGTAAGGGGTTTTGTTACCGTCGCTGATAACATACATGCCGAGTTCACCGCGGGCTGATTCCACACGCTGGAAATATTCTCCTGCAGGCAGCTTGATCACAGCTTTCATTTTGGCTGAACAGTCGCCTGCAGGAATGTTGTCGATAAGCTGTTCTATGATGTTCATCGATTCGTGCATTTCCTGCATACGTACCATATAGCGCGCATAAGTGTCGCATTCATACCTTAATACCTCGTTAAAATGAACCTTTGAGTACATACTGTATGGTTCCATTTTGCGCACATCGCATGACCATCCTGAACCGCGGCCGGAAGGGCCGGTGACACCGTAGCTGATGGCGTCTTCCTTAGAAAGTACGCCTACGCCCTGGCTTCTGTTTTCGAAAATCACGTTACCTGAAAGGATACGGTCGTAATCCCTGATCTTTTTCTTGAACGTTTTTATGAACGCATGGACTTTCTTCTGGAAGTTGGGATGGATGTCCTGCATCACACCTCCGGGGCAGTTGTAACTTTGAAGGAAACGGCTTCCTGTTGTTTCTTCCCAGATGTCGAGGATCATTTCACGGTCGCGGAGACCATAAAAGAAGCAGGTCAGTCCGCCAAGATCCATGCCAAAACTCGACCACCAGAGCTGGTGAGACTGAATACGGGTGAGTTCATCCATGATTGTGCGGATGTATTTTACACGCTCGGGAACTTCGATCTCCAATGCTTTTTCAACAAGCAGGCAAACGGCATGGTTGTTAATATGGGCCGAAAGGTAGTCCATCCTGTCGGTAAGATGTATGACCTGTGGATAGGTGTCCTTCTCGAACATCTTCTCTATTCCCCGGTGAATATAACCGCAATGAGGTTTCAGGCTTTGAACTATCTCGCCCTGAAGGGAAAGAACAAGCCGCAGAACCCCATGAGTAGAGGGATGCTGTGGACCCATGTTGACAATGTATTCCTCCTGCTCAAGGTCTTTAACGGGTAGGTTGATTATCTCTTTCATAGACTAGAATTCAACGATGTTTACTTCATCCACATAATCCTTGCGCAAGGGATACCCTTTCCAGTCTTCATCAAGGAAGATACGGCGGAGATCGGGATGGTTGTTGAAACGGACACCGAACATATCATACGTTTCACGTTCATGGAATTCGGCTGTACGCCATATATCGGAAACGGTATCGAAATTCGGATTTACACGATCGTCGGTTTTAACCTTGATGACCAGGGCGTGCTTGTGCTGAGTGGAGCTCAGATGGTACACAACAGCGATCTGTTTCACGTAATCCACACCGCTGAGACAGAACAGGAAATCGAATGCAAGTTCGGGGCTGTTCTTAAGTTTAAGGGCCAGATCATGCAGCTTCGCCGAAGGCACCAGCAGTGTAAGGAACTGCTTGTTCTCTTCCTGTTGTGCATCGGGAACAAGTTCAAGGATCCGCGCTTTTAAGGTTTCGTTATCCATATGTATAAGTGGCGAAATGGTGAAATTATTTTTGTCCCATGACCATAGTTTGTTCGGGCCGGGTGATGGATTCGAGTTTGATCTTACGCTGAAGTTGCATGATACCGTATAGAAGGGCTTCGGGACGCGGAGGACAGCCCGGAATATAAACATCCACCGGGATTACATGATCCACACCCCTGACCACATGGTAGGAGTTATAATAAAACGGTCCGCCCGAAACGGCACAGGCTCCCATGGCTATGACATACCTGGGTTCCGACATCTGGTCATACAGTCGCTTGAGTACAGGAGCCATTTTGTTTACAATGGTTCCTGCCACGACGATCACGTCGGCCTGGCGCGGACTGGCACGGTAAACTTCGATGCCGAAACGTGCAAAGTCATGGCGCGCTGCCCCGGTAGCCATCATCTCGATCCCGCAACAACTTGTGGCAAAGGTAAGGGGCCATACCGAATTGGAACGCCCCCAGTCAATCACAGCATCGATGGTCGTCATCAATACATTTCCTCCGGATCTCTTGAACAACTCCAGTGTTTCGTTGTCGCGGAAATCCTTTTCCTTCATGCTTTTTATTCCCATTTCAATGCTCCTTTCTTCCAGGCATAAAGAAGTCCGATACCCAATACGAAAAAGAAAATAACAATTTCAATAAACGCCGTCATTCCCATAGATTTCATCATAACAGCCCATGGAAAGATAAAGACCGTTTCCACATCAAAGACCAGGAAGATGATAGCAAAAAGATAATACCCGACGTTGAATTGTAACCAGGTAATACCTGTAGTAGGGATTCCGCATTCGTAAGCTTCCGCTTTCTGGGGGTTGGTTGATGTAGGTGGGACTATACTCGAAAACAGCAGGGCGATACCAACTAAAAATGCCCCGACAATAAAAAATAAAATCAGGCTTTCAGCACTCATAATGTTAACTTGTTAACAGTTCTGGGCGCAAAATTAAAACTTTATATGACTTAACCTAACTTATAATGGTTATAAAT
>Ga0194062_1000124_pt1 | contig 31671 bp, 24 predicted proteins | sample SepL2225m_MetaG_FD_155481 | JGI IMG/M metagenome (GOLD analysis project Ga0194062, IMG submission 155481) | Anoxic zone freshwater microbial communities from boreal shield lake in IISD Experimental Lakes Area, Ontario, Canada - Sep2016-L224-25m | ecosystem: Environmental > Aquatic > Freshwater >... | reverse complement strand
ATGCGCTCGCGGTCGAATTCCTGAACGACTGGGAGGCGATCTTTGCCGTCCTCTCGAACCCGTCTTGGCCGTTGACCAACAACGAGGCCGAACGCGCCTTGCGGCATTGGGTGATCCTGCGGCAAATTAGCCACGGCACCCGCACGCCCCAGGGGTCGCGTCACTTCGCCTTGCTGGCCAGTGTCATCGACACCTGCCGCCGGCGCGGCCATTCCCCCTGGGAATACCTGCAAACCGCCATCACCCGTCGGCGCCAAGGATTGGCCCTCTTGCCGTTGCCGGCGTAAGGGGGTGAACGCTTACCTTCTATGTATGACTTGTCTTCGCTGACAAGAGCTTGGTTTTCTCCTGCTGAGGTGTTTAGTATTACTGAATACTGAGCTTTTGCGCCATACCAGATCATAACCCCACCTCCAATTAGGAATAAGCCAGAGAAAAATACCCAGCCACTGCCATTTAAACATAACAAACCAAGCAATACAACAAGTACTGCGCCACCCCTTTCGCGCCCTTTAACTCCTGACTTGACAGAGGTGACATTGCTCATTGCATAAGTCTGACCGCTCACGATAAATCTGCTATTGCTGACGCTTACGTTGCCCTTGTTTAGAAAAATCTTTTCGTCCATCCAAGTCTCCAGTTGATATATAAAACGAGTGGCCTTACGACACCGTTCAGCCGAACGCGCGGAATGAACCCGAACAATGATGCCAAACGTACACGCGGGTTGGCTGGAACGGCGGGTTAGGCGGGTGGGCAATGACGCAATGCCGAGGGTTCATGGATTTTGCTCTTTTTGTTCATTCGGCGCAATACGCGTCAAGCCGCTATTGCGCCTTACGGCCTTTTTGTTTGCCCACCCTTACGATCCTTAGGAAGAATAATTCAGCAATGAATGTATTTTGTATGGGGCGAGCTTTTCCCGACCATTCAAGAAATCCAGTTCGACCACGAAAGCCAAGGCGGCAACCTCCGCGCCTAGGCTTTCGACCAGTTCGCAACTGGCTTTGGCGGTTCCGCCGGTGGCGAGGAGGTCGTCGATGATGAGGACGCGGTCCCCCTTGCCGACTGCGTCCAAATGCACTTCAAGTGCAGCGGAGCCATATTCCAAGTCATAATCAATGGAACGGACATCGTAAGGGAGCTTGCCCGGCTTGCGCAGCGGCACGAACCCTAGGCCCAATTCATGGGCCACCAAGGCACCGAAGATAAAGCCACGGGCCTCGATGCCAGCGACTGCCGTGATCTCTTCGCCTAAGAAAGGATGCAAAAGCTGATGGACGGCCAGCATCAAAGTGGCCGGGTCACGCAGCAGTGGCGTGATGTCTTTGAAGACGATGCCCGGCTTGGGAAAATCGGGAATATCGCGAATCTTGGACCGCAGCCGCTCCATGTCAGTGTTTTGCCCCGGCTTGACGATTCAGGAAGGCTTGGATGGAGGCGGTGATGCCATCGGTGTCCAATCCGCAAGCGCTCAGGCATTCTTCGCGGGAACCTTGCGCGACGAAATGGTCGGGCAACCCGAGATTCAGCATGGGCGGCAACTGGCCTTGGCCGATCAGGAATTCGTTAACCCCCGAACCAGCGCCTCCCGCCACCACATTTTCCTCCACGGTGACAAAGCAAGCGTGGCTTTCGGCCAACTGCAAAATCAGTTCTTCGTCCAAAGGCTTCACGAAGCGCATGTTAACCACGGTGGCGTCGAATTTTTCCCCCGCCATCAAAGCCGGTGCGACCATGCTGCCAAAGGCCAGAATCGCAAGCCCCTTGCCTTGGCGCTTGATTTCACCCTTGCCTATGGGCAGTTCAGTCATTTCTTCAACGATGTCAACGCCCGATCCTTTGCCACGCGGGTAGCGCACGGACGCAGGCCCGTTGTATTTGAATCCGGTGTAGAGCATCTGCCGACATTCGTTTTCGTCGGCGGGGGCCATGATGACCAAGTTGGGGATGCAGCGCATATAGCTATAGTCAAAGCTGCCGGCATGAGTCGGGCCGTCCGGCCCTACCAGTCCGCCCCGGTCAATGGCGAACAGCACATTAAGATTCTGTAGCGCCACATCGTGAATCAGTTGATCGTAGGCACGCTGCAAAAAGGTGGAATAAATCGCCACGACCGGAAGGAAGCCCTCGCATGCCTGTCCGGCGGCGACGGTCACCGCATGTTGTTCGGCGATGCCCACGTCGAAATAACGGGTCGGGAACTGCTCGGAGAAGGCCACCAAGCCGGAGCCTTCACGCATGGCCGGGGTGATGCCTAGTAGCTTGGGTTCGAGCGCCGCCATGTCGCACAGCCACTGACCGAATACCTCGGTGTAGGAAGGACTGCCGGGTTTTGCTTTGGGCAGGTGATCCTTGCTCGGATCGAAAACGCCGACTCCGTGGTAGGCCACCGGGTCGAGTTCCGCCGGTAGATAGCCCTTGCCTTTCTGTGTGACCACATGCAAGAAACGCGGGCCACGAATTCCACGGAGGTTGCGCAGGGTGCTGACCAGCATTTTGATGTCATGGCCGTCGATGGGTCCGATGTAGTTGAAGCCCAGTTCCTCGAACAAGGTTCCGGGCACGATCATGCCTTTCATATGTTCCTCGGCGCGGCGGGCCAGTTGCCAGACGCTCGGCATGTTTCGGTTGAGCAATTGCTTGCTGCCCTCGCGGACGCTTGAATAAAACTTGCTGGATAAAATCTTGGCGAGGTAATTGTTGAGCGCACCGACATTCGGCGAGATGGACATCTCGTTGTCGTTCAGAATGACCAACAGGTTGGCGTCCAAAGCGCCGGCATGGTTCATCGCCTCGAAGGCCATGCCGCCGGTCAGCCCGCCGTCGCCAATGATGGCGACGGCTTGACGGTTGCTATTGTTCTGGGATGCCGCGATGGCCATGCCCAAGGCCGCGCTGATGGAAGTGCTGGAATGGCCGACGCCAAAGGTGTCATATTCGCTTTCATCCCGCGATGGAAATGCCGATACACCGTCTTTTTTGCGGATGGTGGACATGCCGTCCCGCCTGCCGGTGATTATCTTGTGGGGATACGCTTGATGGCCGACATCCCACACCAGCTTGTCGTCGGGGGTTTTGAAGACATAATGCAAGGCGATGGTTAGCTCGACGGTTCCCAAGCCCGCTGCCAGATGGCCGCCGGATTGGCTGACGCTGTCCAGCAGATACGCTCTGATTTCCTCCGCCAATTTCGGCAACTTATCCTCGGGCAGTCGGCGCAGGTCGGCTGGACTGTTTATACCTTGCAATAGTGAAAAAGTGTTGGATTCGCTCATTAGATTGGCATTCCGTAACGGGGATTCGACTTTCGCGCCAACGCTGGTAAAAGCCGATTATCTTGATTTATAAATTATTACAGGGCCAATTATGAAACTTCGGTGGACTGGTTTCAAGGAAAGATTGACCACTGTAATTGCTTGTACTGTTTACCGTCCCACAGTCCGATTGCACTTGCCCGAAGCAAACCAATCTTTTTGGGTTTCCCCGTGGGTTTGCATCAACTCTTGCGTTGTACGATAAACAATGAAATTTTACGCAAATAATCGGCTTCGTCGCCAAAGCCTGTCAGACTGTCCAGTGCCTGTTCATGCAGGTCGGCAGCCTTGTCCTTGGCTCCTGACAGCCCAAGCAACGAGGGATAGGTGGGTTTGTTATTATCCCGGTCCTTGCCTTGGGTCTTGCCCAAAGTTTGGGTGTCGCCTTCCTCATCCAAAATGTCGTCCTGAATTTGAAAGGCGAGCCCGATGCACTTGGCGTAGTGGTCCAACTTGTCGGAGGTTTGTTTCTCCAACCCCGGACTGGACAATGCTGCCAAGCGCACGCTGGCCCGGATCAACGCCCCGGTTTTGCGGATGTGCATGGCCTCCAAGCCCGGCAAATCCAAAGCCTTGCCAACCGAGTCCAAATCAATCGCCTGTCCGCCCACCATTCCACAAGAACCGGAGGCCGTGGCAAGTGCCTCGATCATTTTAATGCGGTTTTCCGCTGGTACGCGGATGGTCGGGTCGCAGGCGAGGACATGGAAGGCGAGCGTTTGCAAACCGTCACCGGCCAAGATTGCCATCGCCTCGTCGAATGCCTTGTGGCAGGTCGGCTTGCCCCGGCGCAAGTCGTCGTCATCCATGGCAGGCAGGTCGTCGTGGATTAGCGAATAGACATGGGTGAATTCAACCGCACAGGCCGGCCCGTCGAGAATGTCCATAGGCAGGCCGAGGGCATGGCCGGTGGCGTAGGTCAACAGCGGCCGCAAGCGCTTGCCACCCCCTAAAGTGGAATAACGCATGGCCCGGTGCAGGCGTTCGGGAATCTTGACCGTGACCGGCAACCTCGCGTCCAAAGCAGCTTCGGCTCGGGCTTGGCAAGCACTCATGAAATCTTTAAGAGAATGTTCAGGATTCATCGGTAAAAGGCTGTAAAGTGGGTTCACCGTTTTCTTCTAGGAGGACATGCACCTTTTGCTCGGCTTCCTTCAGCGCTTTTTGGCAGGAACGGGTCAATTGCACACCCCGCTCAAACAACTTGAGCGATTCCTCCAAGCTTAAGTTGCCCTGTTCCATGCGCTCCACCAGTTGCTCCAATTCAGCAAGCGACTCCTCGAAAAGGACAGTTTTTTTGACCATAGATGAAAAGGCTCATAATGACAAGTTGGTATTATCCCACAGTTGTTGCAAAAAGGTAAAAAAATAATGCATTACCGCTTAATCCAAACCGACGGCAACGCCCGACTCGGTGAACTGGTGTTTCCGCGTGGCAAAGTGGCGACCCCTGCCTTTATGCCAGTGGGAACCTATGCCACCGTCAAGGCCATGACACCCGAAGAACTCCGCTCCATCGGCGCGGAAATCATCCTAGGCAATACCTTCCACTTGCTGCTGCGACCCGGCATGGATGTCATCCGCGCCCATGGCGATTTGCATGGCTTCATGCATTGGGATGGCCCGATATTGACCGACTCCGGCGGGTTCCAGGTGTTTAGCCTAGGGGCGATGCGCAAGATTACTGAAGCCGGGGTGAAATTCCGCTCGCCAGTGGACGGCAGCCCGATTTTCATGGGCCCGGAGGAGTCCATGGAGGTGCAGCGCATCCTAGGCTCGGACATTGTGATGATTTTCGACGAATGCACGCCTTATCCGGCAACTTATGAGGAGGCGCGGATATCCATGGAGCTATCGCTGCGCTGGGCCGGGCGGAGCAAAGTCGCGCACGGGGACAACCCTTCCGCGCTGTTCGGCATCGTCCAAGGCGGGGTGTACGACGATCTGCGCCTGGAGTCGGCGGAAGGGCTACAGCGCATCGGCTTTGACGGTTATGCCATCGGCGGTTTGTCGGTGGGCGAACCCAAGGAAGACCGCCAACGGGTTTTGGCAACGCTATTGTCGAATTTGCCGTCCGACAAGCCGCGTTATCTGATGGGTGTCGGCACCCCGGAGGACATCGTCGAGGCGGTTTGTTTGGGGTTGGACATGTTTGATTGCGTAATGCCCACTCGCAACGCCCGCAACGGTCATTTGTTCACCCGCGAGGGCGTGGTGCGCATACGCAACAGCCGATACCAGAATGACACCCGGCCTTTGGACGAAGCTTGCGAATGCTACACCTGCCGCCACTACAGCCGGGCTTATCTGCGTCATTTGGACAAGTGCAAGGAAATTCTGGGCGCACGTTTGAACACCATCCACAACCTACACTACTATCAGTGGCTTATGGCGGGCCTGCGCGAGGCGATAGGTCGGGGAGGTTTGACGGGGTTTGTTGGGCAATTTTATGAACAACGCAGAAAAGCGGCCCCGGATGTGTAATAATGGCTGATTTTAAATTTGTGTATGAGTAGAGGTTGAACAATGAGCTTCTTCGTTTCCGATGCGTTTGCCGCCGAAGGCGTGGTTTCACCGGGGGTAGCCCCCATTTCCGATGTCGTCTTTTTCTTGTTGATTGGGGTGGCTTTGTTTTTCTTGGTTTTCCTCCCCCAGTTGCGGCGCAACAAGGAGCAGAAAAAGCTTCTTCAATCCCTTAACAAGGGTGCCGAAGTGGTTACGAGCGGGGGCATTTTGGGGCGGATTGTCGAAGTCGATGACAATTTCGTCCTGTTGGAAATTTATGAGAATATAAATATCAGTGTACAAAAGCACTCGGTCACTCAACTGATGCCCAAGGGTACTTACAAGGCTAGAAAGAAAACCGAAAAATAGCCTCAAGGCCCCGCTCCCCCCACTTGCCCCATTAGACGGGCACCTTATTTTTAGAAACGATGAGACAGGCTGTTAACTATGCGCAACCGCTATCCCGTTTGGGTAAATGTGTTGATTCTGACTGTGTTAGCTTTTGGGATTATTTATTCGTTGCCCAATTTCTATGGCGAGGATCCATCCGTCCAGCTATCCCCTAGCCGTAACGCCAAAATCGATCAGAGCGTCCAGCTTCAGATTGAGAAATTGCTTGGCGACAATGGCTTGGAGGTGAAAGCATCTGAACTGAATGACAAGCGGATATTGATCCGCTTTAACGATACCGACACCCAGATCAAGGCCGATGAGTTGCTCAAGGCGAACATGGGCAATAACTACAGCGTGGCGCTTAACCTCGCCCCGGCCACGCCGGGTTGGTTAAGGGCCATTGGTGCCAAGCCCATGTACCTCGGGCTTGATTTGCGTGGCGGTGTGCATTTCATGCTTCAGGTGGATATGGATGCGGCGGTAAGCCAAGCCCAGGATCGTTACGCCGAAGATATACGCACTAACCTAAGGGAAAGCAAAATCCGCTATCTGTCGGTGGAACGCGACAAGGCAACGATTGTGGTCAAATTTCAGGATGCCCAGACACTGGCCCAAGGACACGATGTCATTAAGAAGGAAATCCGTGGTTTAATTCTGAATGTACTGGATAAAGATTTGACCATTGTGGCGAACATTTCGGAACAGGAAATCCGTGAGGTGCGTAAATTCGCCGTTGCCCAAAACATTACCATCCTCCGTAATCGCGTCAACGAACTGGGAGTCGCCGAACCGGTCATCCAGCAGCAGGGCGAAGACCGCATCGTAGTCCAATTGCCCGGTGTGCAGGATACTGCCCGCGCCAAGGAAATCCTCGGCGCCACCGCAACCTTGGAATTTCGGCTGGTGGATAGCGAACACGTCATTGGCCCTGACGGCAAGGCTCCCTTGGGTGCCAAGCTTTACAATGACCGCGCCGGCCGGCCCTTGATATTGCAGCGCAAAATCATTGTCACCGGGGATCAAGTGGTCGATGCCAACTCTGGGCTTGACCAGCAATCCGGCACCCCCGCCGTATTCATCAGTCTGAACGGCATCGGTGCCAAGAAAATGGCCGACACCACGAAAGAGAACATCGGCAAGGCCATGGCGGTGGTGTTCATCGAAAACAAGAGCGAAACCAAGGAGGTCAAAGGCCAGAAGGTTACCACCAAGAGGAAGGTTGAAGAGGTCATCAACGTTGCCACCATCCGTGACCGCTTCAGCAAGCGTTTCCAAATCACTGGGTTGGATACCACGGAAGAAGCCCGCAATTTGTCCCTGTTGTTGCGTGCGGGTGCCTTGGCCGCACCGATGGACATCGTCGAGGAACGCACGGTGGGCCCCAGCTTGGGTAAGGAAAACATAGCCCAGGGCGAACGCTCGTTCATCATTGGTTTCGCGCTGGTCGCCATCGTGGTGTTGGCTTACTACAAAGTGTTCGGCATCATCGCCAACCTCACCCTAATATTTAACATGGCCTTGATTATGGCGATCTTGTCGTCCTTCCAAGCCACCCTGACCTTGCCCGGCATCGCCGGTTTCACCCTTACGGTAGGCATGGCGGTGGATGCCAACGTGTTGATCTACGAACGCATCAAGGAGGAACTACGCAATGGCATCTCGCCACAAGCGGCGATTTATGCGGGCTTCGATAGGGCGTTTGCGACTATTTTCGACTCCCATATCACTAACTTGTTGGCAGCCGTCATGCTGTTCGGAATCGGTTCTGGCCCGGTCAAAGGCTTTGCCGTCACCCTGACCATCGGCATTATCACCTCACTGTTCACCGCAGTGACCTGCACCCGGATGATGGTCAACTGGTTTTATGGCGAAAAACGCGGCGTGAAACTCTGGATTTGATGGGAAACAACATGAATGCAAACACCAAACTAAACGCGCCTACAAAAGCAGCGCCGCCCCGATTGTATAAGATCGACTTCCTCGGCAAGCGCCATATTGCGGTATGGGCATCGATTATCCTAAGCATCGCCGCATTGGTCTCGTTGGGGGTTAGAGGCCTTAACTTTGCCATCGACTTTACCGGTGGGACTGTCGTCGAAGTCAAGTACCAAGGGCCCGCCGACGTGAATCAGATTCGCCTGAATTTGGAAGCGGACGGATTCAACAGCCCCATGGTGCAGCAGTTCGGCAGCACCCGCGACGTGTTGATCCGCCTAGCCCCGCAACAGGGGGTGATCGGCAGCGATCTGAAAATCCGTGTGATGGGAATCCTCAACAAGGACACGGCCAACACGGCGGAATTGCACCGCATCGAATTCGTCGGGCCACAGGTCGGCGACGATTTGGTGACGGACAGCGGACTTGCCTTGTTGTACGCCTCCATCTGCATTTTGATTTACGTCGCACTGCGTTTCGAATACCGCTTCGCCCTGGGCGCGATTCTTGCCACCCTGCATGACGTAGTGATGATCCTGGGGTTTTTCTCGGTCTTGCAATTGGAGTTTGACCTCAGCGTGTTGGCGGCCGTGCTGACCATCATGGGTTACTCGTTGAACGATACCATTGTCGTATTCGACCGCATCCGTGAAAACTTCCGCAAGCTGCGCCGGGGCGAAGTGACCGAAGTGATGAACATCTCCATCAACGAGACCTTGAGTCGGACCTTGATGACTTCGTTCCTGACCTTGCTGTCGGTGCTGGCAATGGCCTTCTTCGGCGGGCAGATCATCCACAACTTTGCCCTCGCGCTGATTGTCGGCATCGTCGTGGGTACTTATTCGTCCATTTATGTTGCCAGCGCCCTCGCGCTCAAACTCGGTGTTAGCCGCATGGACTTGATGCCGCCGGAGAAGGAAGGTGCGGCAGCGGACAACCGGCCTTGAACAAGGAATAATTGACCGTCAAATGAAAAAGGCCGCGCCTGCTGCGGCCTTTTTTTTGGCGTAAATCAGTTCCGTAGGGCGGAATAGGCGGTACTCCGCCGTATTCCACCGCATGTGTAGTGTTTGCCATTTTGCGCAATACGCGGAGTACCGCTATTGCGTCTTACGAAATGCGACTTACGGCCCTATTGTAGAAGGGCGGATACAGGGATGTGATCCGCCGAATCAGAACGACCCGACTACATCATTCGGCGGAACCCGTCCATGGTTCCGCCCTTCGAGGGCTATGGCCCTTGTATTATTCTTCATCATTCGGATCTAAATCAGGATCAGTTGGGAAGAAGGCAGCAAAGCAACTATTCGAGTTATCTATGTTTGCTATGGGAACGAGAATCCGATCATCGCCCCCACCATTAACTAATTTTCCTAGCTGTAAATTAGGGGTTTCACTGCGTAACATAGAGGTGAGTATCAGGCAAATCGAAATCTGACCATGCTGTCGGCCTTTTTGAAAGAGACGGTGTGTTTTTCCAACAAGTCCCGTAACATTCAGATAGTGGGCATTTTTCGCAAGAGGCTCTTTCGGATTGATTCCGAGTGGAGTTTTTCCACTATCATGTTTTGACCATGATAATGTTCCATCCTGCTTGTTGATGGTTATCATGATTTCGCCTTTTGCCGATAATTTTTCGACCCACAGGTTATGTCCCTCGGCATCGGCATCTGATCCAGTCATCAAAATATTCATGAATAACGGGCCGTCGGATTCTGACAGCTTTAAATCTTTATCTATCGCTTGTTGTAGCACAATATTCCCCATGCTATGCACAAGCAATGAGATAGGAATTGATCGTGCCTCTTGATGAAGTTTGCGATAGTTTATTATTTTTGCAACAACATCACTCAGGTATGGCGCTGCCTCATCAGCGTGTGCAACTGGTCGACTCAAGACAAACTTCGCCTTCGAGTCCCAGTTAAACATTAATACCTTCACTCCATATTGTTGCTCCAGTTTTTCTAAAATTTTCCCCTGTTCCGTTTTTTTGGGCTCATCTCCTCGCCCATGCACATAAAGCACAAAGGGTTTCTTGTGCTCAAACAGTCCGCCTAAGACTTGATCAATTGACGAAATTGGAATGCGTTCTGCGGGCGCAATCACCAGTCTTTTGGCGGGATCAAACGACGAGGTGCTACAAGCAGAAAGCCAGAACATGGATAGGCAGATGCAAATGCCAAGGACTTTTTTCATAACATCACCTCTTTGTTGTTGTTGTTGTTGTTGCTGTTGTCTATCGTGGATTCGGCCCGTATCCCGAAACTCGTAGGGCGGAACGCGAAGCAGTGGCGTAGGTTGGGTTGCGGCTCCATCGCAACACAACGGGTACCGATGAATGTTGGGTTGCCAAAAAGCCTGTCCTGAGCCCCGTCGAAGGGTCGGCAACCCAACCTACGCGGCTATCTCGCCAAGCCGAAAGGGTTCATGCTTCAACCCATCCAATTCAAACTTCATCCCCGGAGGTTCTCCGTTAAATCTGATAGGTTGAATGTTCATCCTCCGAGGACCACCGATGGGCCTTTTCAGGTACATCGTTCATCCTCGCCAGTACATCGCTGACCCTTGCCGGTTCAGCGTTCATCTTCCAAGGCTCTTGATTGAACCTGATTAGGTTCATCCTTGAGTCAAAAAGGTCCATGCCTAGACTGGTCCTAGTCCGTCCGTGAATAAAAAAGGTTCGCCGTTGTATATTGCCAGTCCATCCTTCATCCTACGGGGTACATCAGTGGACCTTTTAGGTCCGTCGTTCCATCATGAAGGTTCTCCGTCCATCCTTATAGGCGACTTTGGGGCATCCATGCAATCTGGATACCGGCGCTCCATGCCGGAATGACGGCTTTATTCAACACTTATGCACTCCAACACGCCAGGAGCAACATTGGCGGTTTTCGCGTATTGGTACACCAACAACGCGGCGGTGCAAGCTTGTCATGTTGGCTTAAAACTTCCTGATTAGCAAGTTGTTTCAGCTAAATCCAGAACACCGTCGTTCCGGCATGGAGCGCCGGAACCTAGGCTCCATGGACGGGGCGGGGCTTCGGGGCATCCATGCAATCTGGATACCGGCGCTCCATGCCGATATGACGCAATAGCTGAAGCATCTTTACTAATCCTTTGGGCTACCAGCTTAAGGCGGGAGATTTTAAGCCGTTCTTGGTGAGTCCTTCGACTAAGTGCCTGTCAAAAAATAAGTTGTACAACTTTTGCCAATCAACCGCATTGGCAAAAAGTTTACCGCGATTGAACTGTACAGGTTATTTTTAGACGGCCCCTAAGCTCAGAAGAGCCTTGATCGTGTCCCGCCTTAAGTTGGTAGCCGGAAATCTCGCCATGCACCCAATTAAGTGGCATAATAAAACTGCATGGCACAGGAATCCATCAATGCCAAGCCCCTACTATAAAATCTTCATTGCCCTGCCCGTCTACGGCCAATCCCAATGGATACCATAATGAAAACACAGAATTTTATTATCAGCTTATTTCTTATTGCCAGCCTAGGTTTCATAGGCAGTTTTGCGTGGGGGGAACCCCTAGTGGATGCCAGCATTGACCCCCAGGCACCGTCCAGCTTTTCCCATTGGCTCTGGGCTTATGTATTTATTTCCAGCGGTCTGGCATTCGCGATGTTCCTTTACATGCACAAGAATTTCATGCCCTATGATTACTTGGTGCCGCCGTTACTTTCCTTGTTGATCACCTATGCACTGGTGGTCGGCCTTGTTTATTGGAATAAAAACATCTATGGATGGTTCGGCGAGGATTGTTTTCTTGATGCCGTGGTCACTGAAAACCGCGAAGAAGCGGTGTGGGCCGAACCCAAACAATCGCGCCCGGCCGAGTGCGTCTATGCAAGGGAAAACATTGATGCTCTCGGCATTAAACTCATCATCAAAAACTATCAAAAAGGTTTTCTTGATTATCGACCTTTGACCACTAATGAAATCCTATTTATCTATGCAGCCATGCTGATTCTATGGACGCTGTTTTTGGACATATTATGGTTATATTTATATAAAAAAATTGTAATAAAATAATACAGCAATATTAATATATAAAGGAGAAGCTTTTATGTCGAAGTGCTTGATCATTGCCGTTGGCGGCAGCGGACAGACTGTCGTGTCGCACTATTTGCGCTATGCCACCATGGCCGGCGTGCCTGGTGAGGAATTGCCGCATATTTATATTCTGGATGCCGACCTCAAAGAATCGGTGCGGGAAAACGAAGCCAAACCCAGCCTCTATGGCACCATCGAAAAACTGCACAGGCGGCTGGTGGCTGGGCTTTCCCCCGCGCGCAAGCCACAGCTTCACCTGCTCTATCCCTATAGTTCGGAAACTGCCCTTCTCACCAAGCAAACCTTTCGCGAATACCTTATCGGCGACCGCCCCGGCATGGAAGCCAGTGTCAAGCAGAATGTATTGGACGGTCTGTTTGGCAAGCAAGAACAAGGGCTTACCATCGCCGAAGGTTTTTTTGCCCGGCCCAATGTCGGTGCCACGGCAATATTCGACAAACTGCTTGCCAAAGACGGGGACCATACCCTGCAATTACTGCGCGGCGAGGTAACCGCCGCTGCCGGTCCCCGGGTGGTGGTGATAGGCTCGACCTTTGGCGGCACCGGCTCCGGGGGTGCGCCGGTGATTGCCCAAAAACTACGCGAATGGGCGGGCGATAGAAATAACATCAAGATCGGCATCTTCTTGACCTTGCCTTGGTTCAGCCCAGGGGATTTGGGCAAAGCCATTAGCGACAGCGCCACAACCTTGGGTAAATGGGATACCCAAGTGAGAAACACGGCGGCGGGTCTGCGTTTTTATGGTTCATCACAAGTTTTTCTCAATGATTTGGATGTGTTTATCGCCGACTACAATGGCGAAAAGCATCCCCGTTGGGATGATTCCAATACCGGTCAGCCGGAATATCCCCATTGCTTTAATTTGATTCTGGCCGCCCAGATTCAAAACTACCTCACCCGGCCTATTCCTGTGGATGAGACACCCGGCCAATATAGTTTTTATTTTCTTGCGCCCCAGCAGCAACGGCGCAGTTTGAGCATAGAAGGTGGCAACAGCCCCTTGTTGCGTTTTAACTCCCCCTGCCTGAATCAAGAATTGAACCCAAATAACGCCCTACCTTACCTTCGCCAAGATTTGGCGGACTGGGCCTTGCAAACCCAAACCCTGCGCCTGTGCCTGAACCAGATCGCCGACTACATCAACCGGGGCTTCTGCCTTAGCGATGGCAATAAACGAAAACGACCGGATAAATTCATCGACTTGGCGATTGCCTTGGCCAAAACCTGTCCCCATATTCCGGGGGCATTGATCAAAAAAGGATTTTGGGCCAAGCATGCCCCCGAAGCCAGCAGTGAAATCTATGGCCGTTTGGCGGGCAGTTTGAGTGATCGCGCCAGTCAATTGGGCGATGTCATTGCCTGGTTGCAAGATAGCTGGGAACAATCCAAAAAAATGCCCATGCTGTCCCCTGCCTGCCTGGCCAGCGACCCCTCGGCGATTTGGGACAACTACCCAGCGTTGAACGGGGAAAGGAATGCCGAGGTCGCTGCCATCAAACTTTTTGACGCTGCCTTTGCGCAAGTCAGCAATATCGTTGCAGAGTTTGAAGAAAGCATCGACGCTAAAAAGGGCCAACAAGAACCTTTTCACGCTGCGGCGGCAATCATCGAAAAGATTCTGCGGGGGGCGATTTTAATCCCCGTCGGAGCGGGTGGGAATGGGCAACAAGACGAAAAAGAACCTACCAATATCCCCAACGATGTCACTGCATCGGCCCTAGTGCCGATGCAAGTCACGACATCGAAATTGCGTAATCATTATTCCTTGGAAGTTGGCCTGCGCCAGATTCTTGACGATGGCAAAGACCGGGACGGTCGGCTTATTTCCGTTTTCAACGAATCCCACCCGGCGACCTTGGCCGGAGTGACCCACTACAATGTACCCAGCCCTTGGGCGGCCGCCCATTTGAAGTGCTGGATACAAAAAGCAGGTTACGACAGAACCACCCCCAAAGCCGAATGGACAGCCGCCAAACAATCCTTGGAGGCGGTGTTGTGGGGTGTTTTCAGCAAACAATTGCGGATTTGCTCTGCCCCTTTCAGCGAACTCTCCCGGCTGGGCCAGATTCTTTCCGGTGCGTTGAAGGCAGAATTGTATGGTTATGGCACATTCGAAGGCTTGGATCGCATCGTCTACGTCAACGCTAACGATGGGAAGACGATAGCAATCAACCATCCCCTTTGCGGATGGTTCACCGCACCGGAATTGGAAGCAAAGTGGTGGAAAGGTTTAGACATCAGACTGCCGACAGAATGGGGACAAGTCGCCAAAAATAGCTTGGAAGCCAGTCAGTTGCAGGCTTTTCTGGATTATTTGCGCAACAGCCTATTAGACATATCCCATGCCGATCCGACCAAAGAAATCGCAGGATGGTATCTGACCCTCGGTGCCTTGGCCGCCGAGTTGCTTGCCTTGATACCCGCTGGCACCACTCCGTCCAATACGATAACCGGACAAGACCGGTTTTTCTTGCTTGACTTGCAAAGTGCCAGCGTTTTCGCCGTGCCTTTAACCACCTTGGCCCTATCCATCGTGGACATCATTGCCGAGTTCTGTGTGCCGGAAGTCGCCGTGGTCGCCCTCGGCCAAGGCTTCCGCCAGGCGGACTCCCCGCTTCGGTCAATCCATCTCGGCAAAAAGGGAGTGAATGCGCAGTGGTTGGAAACGTTCAAAGATAGCCAAGGACGGCCCACCGCCGTTCGCTACCGACTGGAACTGGACGGGCATGGTCGCTTTGAGGTGGAGCGTCCGGCAAAATTAATCGATGCCTTTTACACCCACACCGAAATCTGGCCGAACTTCAAAATGCCAGGGTGGAAAATCTATTTTCTGGGTTCCGTCTCTGCCGATCCTCGGGAAATCAGCAATTATGGCTTTAGTGTCTTTGACGAAACAGGGAAGCGAATTGGCGACCTTGGGCGCAGCTTCACCCATAATCATGAAATCCATGGTGTGCCGCACGCCTTGGTGTTGGAATTCCCCAAGGATGACAATCGTGAAGCGGGAATTTTCTTTTTCAATTTGGTGGATAAAGGCGACACCGGAGGGAAAGTTTTCAACTTGGCCGTCGATCTGGGCACCTCGCACTCCTGTGTCTACGCGACCAACACCACCGATGGGGGCAAACGGATTCCCTTGGATTTCTCCTCACCTTCCGAAAAGCTGGGCAAACCCGTTTTTGACAACCCGGAAGTGAAAGAGGAGTTCCTGGTGAAAAGCGATTATTTCCTGCCCTGTTACTGCGGTTCCCCACAATCCACCGACACCTCTGTCTTGCCCACCGAATTGAGACTGATCGGAGATCCCAGGCGAGGCGATCTGAACACAGGCATCAAATCCTTTGTCATCATACCGATGATGTATAAGGAAGAATCTTTGTTAACCCATGTCCGGGGCAGCCAAACCTTGGGCGGCTTCAAATGGCCGGGCGGGCTGAATGGCAGCGAATTCGAGCGGCATGAGCCAGACCTGACCAAAGAATACCTCCGCCAAATGCTGTGCATCGCCGCCGCCCTGCTGCGCGATGGCGGCTATCGCCAAATCAACATGTTCCGTGCCACCTATCCTGAGGCTTTTTCATTTCCCCAGCGTAGAGACTATCGGGAAGCAGTGGCCGATACCCTTGAAGCTGTCATGGATTTGACCGGCATCACTTGTTTGGAACCCTTGGATGCCGAACACATTGTGAATCTCACCTCCAGCCAAGTGCCGGATGGCGTGAAACAAGAATCCAGCGGCATGGTGAGCGAGTCCATCGCCGCGCTCCTGTCGGCCTCATCCAGCGACTATAATTTTTTCGCTAACCGTGGCATTTGCATCGTATTGGACATGGGTGGCGGCACCACCGACGTGGCGGCTTATGTCTCGCCCGGTAGCGGCAAGGGGGAGGTCAATGAATCCATTCCGTCCATCACCGACAGCATCCGTTATGCTGGCCATGATCTGTTGCGCCTGTTGGCCTATCCTAAGATACTCAACGAAATATTCTCGGAGGGCCGTTGGGACGAAAAAACCGAAGAAGACAAGCTCTTTGCGGCACTAAAAATCCTAGTGCGCGACCCCAACCATTTCCATAGGCTCAAGCAAAACTTCAACTCACCCAACTATTTGCCCGACGTGAAGGAACGCATGATCCTGTTCTTCGAGGGACTTTTCGAGTATACCCGCATTTTGGCCTTGGCATACAAAAAGGATATGCAAGCCAATGGGCAGAAGTGGGTGATCAATATCGCCTTGTTCGGCAACGCCTGGAAACTGGCCGAACTGGTTTACCCCACCAAAGAAACACCCTACGATGGGTTCAAAAACAACTTTAACAATTATCTAGTCAAGGCATTGGGTGCCGACCAAGAAATCCACATCCGCTATGAGAAAGTGCATGATGCCTCGATCAAAGAGGCCATTACTGCTGGTGCATTGAAGCTCAATGCCTTGAAAAGGCAATTCGCCACTCCTAAGGAGCATTCCTCCCTGGCCGGATTGGGGGTGGTTTGCCGCCGTGCCGATGGGCAAGACATTGCCGTTCCTTCCGATTCGTTTTTGATGGGCTTCGACCGGGACGGCTTTGATCCTAGGCAGCCGTTGACCATCCAATCCCTGGAAAACCTGGACAAGCGCTTCCGGGAAATGTTAAGGCAACGCCACGAAAATAAAGACGATGCCTGGATCACCCGCCAAATCGGCTCCGTCATCAACGATGCCATCCAAGAGCAATGGATTGTGCCAGGCGACCGGGAACCGATGAAATTCAGCCCCATGCGGCTATTTCTGGAAAATGTGTGGAAGGAAACCATCCGCGTGGTGCCTTTGGGCTACAAACCTAAGGGCAAATGAAACGGTATCTACCCGCCGGGGCCAGAAAGAACTGGCCCCTCTTGCGTACATACTGTATTAAACAACAGCAAACCGCCGACAAACCGGCTCAGGATCATCGAATGGGTGGCAAAGGCTCTATGTTTATTCGACGACTTTGGACAAGAATCAATCAGGGCGGCTTGGGTTATCCCCACAGGCTGCTTTCCTTTTGCCTCGCGTTTACAGTCCTGTTTGTACTAGGCATAAACCCGGCTTACAGCCTTACCGTACAAGAACTCAAAAATAAGCTGGAATCCACCGAAAAAGGACAAGAAGGCATATTGAAAAATCTGGAGGATGCCAAGGCAAAGGTTAGTGATGCAAAAATCAAGGTAAACAGCTTGAAGCCGAACGACCCGAACTATAGTCTAATCCATGATAAACTGAACCAAGCGCAATCCGCACTTAAAGAAGCGGAAACTTCCACAAAAACACTAAAAGGGATGGTGGCAGATGCCGTCAGAAGAGCAATAGCCAATGATGATAATAAATTACAAAAATCCTTTGTTAATCAAGAGGAGATCAACCAACTGGGTGTTGTGAATGGTGATATGTCTACAGCCATTCAACTTGCGAGCGATGTACTAAAACTTGCCGATAACAAATCAGCAATAGATGCAACAAAACAAATTCCGGCTATCCAACCAAATTCACCCGAGGCAACCCCGCAGCCCTCACCCCAGACGACCACAGTTACGACAATAGCGGTTCCAGTTATTTTGCCCAGTTCCATTGACTCGGATCATCCCTTACCTATTACCCCAGTCCAAACTCAAGCAGACGATGATTCTCCATGGCTCTTGATCATAGTATTTGTGAGTTTTGTGAGTGCGCTTTTATGGTGGTTATATCGCCTTGAAAAGAATAAAACAGAAACTGATGACATGTTTTCTTCAGTAAAACATAAATCCTATGAATTGAAACAAAGACTTGATAATCTTATTGAAGACTTTACTGCGGAGAAGCAAAAGAGAAAAATGCTTGAAGAAGAAATTGCAAGTCTGAAAGCGAGTTATAAACTACTTGAAGAAAATCAATTTAAAATAACAGGCACAACGACAGGACTATCGGCCATGACGCTAACCCCGGTTGAAGCATTGCCACCCGAAAAGCCAAAAGAAGTGTTTATCACACCAGACCATTCCCCCACGGTCATCACACTTATCTTGGAAGAAATTACACACTACAACGCCAGTGTCACCCCCACTAAAGAACTGTTTGAGTCGATACAAGAAAAGCTCAGACAAAACTTTCCAGGAATGACGATGGGCGAATGCCACGCTTATGACTTTTCGTTAAAGCGAGTGCCGGATGACCAGAAATGGTTTTATCTGCTGTTTGTTTTCCCCCACGCCGACAAAGCCGAGTCACAGCGAGGATTATTGTTTGTCGCCCCAGGGATAAACCTTTCCTCGAAGGTGTTGAACTACTTTGAAGGCGGAACGCCGTCCCAAAATATCACCGCTTTGAAAAAGCCCGCTTGGGTTTCGCTCAATTCGGGACAATCTTCGTTGATCTTGGAGGAAAAGGGGTTGGTCGAATGAGCCAAGAAAATCAACTGAACGCACCCACACCTTTGCTAATTTAATGTCAGTGTTGCAGCGCATACCCAGAACGCTTTGTCCGCCGGCCTTGTCGTTCATGTTGACCTCGTGCATGACTTCGCCAAGTGGGGTTGTCAATTATGACGAAATTATAAAAGTCGCCATCGTCAGTCTGATAGCAATACCGTCACTGCTAATCTTCGTTTTGCGTAAACGTAATAATAATTCAAAACTTGATAAACCAATTAAAAAAACAACGAATAACCGGCAATCGAAAAAATCCTGCCCTAGCAAAAATAAGGGGGGGCAAAGAAGAGCTGCTTCAACAAGTGCTCTTTCCACATGCGTCCAGAGCAGCAGTGACACAATCGAGTTGCCAAAGGAGTATCGGCAAGGAATGACGGCCAGCCCAAAAAATAATCCCCAAACAAATAAAGAAATCCCTAAACCTCAGGCTGCGCCCCTCCCCTCCATGCCGCCTTACGGAATCGCCACTTTATCCGTGGAGAAATCCGCTAGCCCCACCGTATCACCGATGACCGACCGCCGACAACCCCAACCCATCGCCCGTGGCAACACTGTAAAATATTCCATTGATGCGGTCATTGCCTTAATCCATCAAGAAATCGACCAAGCCATTGCCCAGGGCGACACCGCACAGGAACTGCGGCAACGAATCAAAGAAAGACTAAAGGCGAAATATCCCCAAGATTTGGGCCAGTGTCGCACCTATGACTTTTCCCTAGTCAAGGAAGTGGACGGCAAAAATTGGTTCTTCCTGTCATTTTTTGCCCATCGACTGGAAACCGCCAAAGACACCGAGGGGCTGCTATTTGTCTCACCCGGTATCACACACTCGGCCAAGGTCGTAGACTATTTTGACGGCGGAACCCCCTGTCAAACCATTTCCAAAGTCTTGGCCCCTGCCCAAATCAAACTTAACCCTGCCGGACAGCCCATGGAAGCGGTTAAAAAGGGCCAGATAGAAACCAGCGGCAGGCAAACATGATTCAGACATCCGCTAAGGCAAACCCATGAAATACCAGTATTCAATTTATGCAGCACTCCTAGCCTCTTTCCTTGCCACAACCCCTTTGGCCCATGCCGATTCGGTCGCCATCGTACTCGACAATTCCGTCAGCATCTGTGGTTATCTGACCAAGGACAAAACCACGGCTTATAAACAGCTACTCAAATCCATGCAGGATGCCATTCAAGAAAACAGCGACCCCGTTTCCTTTGCGCTGTTGGACAGTGTCGGTAAACAGTCAACCACAGACCGTAATAAGGCCATGGTCGAATTGGATCGCATCATCGCGGGGGTCGGCAACGATTCGCCAGATCGAAAAAAAACTAATCCAGCCCCGTCCGGCGTGGGCAATGCAGGTTGCAATTTCAACGCAAATATGAGTCTTCTGGAGAATATTTTCTCGCCAAGCTTAAACAATGCCGGTTTGGTCTTGCTGGTGACCGATTTCATCTTCGACGCCGGGGCCGATAAAGGGGGTTCAGCCAGCGAATTGGCTTTCACCGACAATTTTGCCCAGTGGGCGCAAGGCCAGCCCTCGACAAATTCGCCTAAGAGCAAACCCGCCAAAACACACGGCAAGCCCAAAGCGGTGGCATCCAGCCCCGCCCCGCTGGATTCCAATTCATCGCCATCCGCGCAATTCCAAGCATGGTCGGGAATCATCGGCATCCGCTCCACGTTCGACGGCAAATATTTTCTCCGCGAAGCAGGGGGGAAAAACGTTTCACTCAATACTGACAACCGCCCGGTCTACCTGTTTTGGCGGGCAAGATCACCCGAATTGGCCGAGCGTTGGTTAAAACCGATCATGGCGGGGTTGTCCGAAAAGAATGTCCACACCGTTGCTTTCCAGCTTTTACCCTCGGCCAGTGTGATCGATCCGCGCCACCCAACCTTTGCCAATCGCCCCAAATCCTTAAGTGCCATGACCAACTCATTGAAACCGCGTGTGCATTATGTGAACTCGCGTTTTGAAGAGTATGAAAAAGCGCGGGTGAATAATCCCAAACGCCCTCCGATGGAAAATCCGATTCCAGCCAGCGCCAACCCCGCCAACTGCTTTAAGGCGCAAGGATTCCATGTTTACTTCGATAGCCGTTGTGGCAGGGGTGGAGACCACGAAGGCAATTTTTGGGAGTTGCAGGAAATCAATGAAATCCACATTGAATACCCTCTGGAAAACGAATTGCCAGGGCTTGAAAGGACTTACACCGCCACGCCGACAGGCTTTCGCGAGGGTTCTTACCGCGTTGAATTCAAAACCACCAAGGAGGGTGTCAAAGCTGTCCACATAACCCTTGCCAAGATAGGCAATAAATTGTTTGAAGCCAGAAGCAACCTACCCACCAACGTGTGGGGCATTGACTTGCAAGAACAGATGCAGGTCAGTCGTGATCTTTTCGATCCCGCCGATAAGCTCAAAGAATGGTCTTCAGATGAGGAACCTTGTGAAAACGGCAGTGATTGCAAGGAACGCGGGGACAAAACCGTCGGATTGGTCCATTTTGTGAAATCCTTAATCAACCGCAGCAGCAAAATACTGGATCAAGTGGCAACCCCGCCAAGCACCCAACCGGTAGTGCGCATCGAATTCCATTCGGTTGGGCAATTGCCTTGAATCCTAGCTCATTTTTCTTGGATACGATCACCCAACCGAGTCAGCCTGATTTCGATGCGCCGCCGGTCCGGCTCGTCTTTTCGGTTTTGGCCGTTGGATAAACTGCCGTCAGGCATTGTCAATTGACCGGAGGAGTAAGCGCGAAATCCGGTGTCAGGATTAATCTGCTTAAGTTTCCCAAGACTGTGCAGATGCTTGAGCAATTTGACGACTTCAACCGCACGCAGCATGCCCAAATCGGTGTTGGAACCTTGCACAGCCTTTGGCTCTCCGTTTGAAACGTAAGGTTCGCTCGCTATGGATTCAAGTGCTAGGTCCATCTGCTTGCTGACGCGAGTGACAGGCTGTCCGTCGGTATGACCAATCACTTCAATCAGGTTAATGCCATATTTGTCAATCGCTTGTTGTACATGATCCACCACTTCGTTTTCCAGTTTCTTACGGAAATCCGGATTCAATTGTGAACTGCCCACAGGAAAAGAAAAGCCTTTTGTCTCGCTTAAGATAATATGCGGCGGGGCATCGGATTTTCCTGAGGCATTGATGATTCTCTGGGCTTTATTGATCAACTCGGCCAGTTTATCTGGATCGTCGATACCTGTTTTATCAATGATTATTTTGGCTTTTTTGGCAAGTTCAATGTTTTTGGCAATGCCCCCCAAGTCATCAATATCAGGCTGAAATTGTTTTAGCTCTACTAATTCATCCAATAATTTTTCGATGTCTATTTTGTCTGCTCCGTTTCCTAGGCTATTCATTTTTGAAAGAATCTTCTGAACCTTGCTGAAACCCCCGGCATCCTCAATGGCTTTGAGTTTAGCAAATAACACCTGAGGTTCTTTTATGCCTTTCGCAAACTCCATTGCTTGGTTTATTCCACCTGATGAATCAACGATGAAAGAAAAGTCATTTAATATACTATTAATGTCATTGCCGGGATATTTATCCAGCAGGTCTTTGACACGTTCCAAAACTTCAGTGGCCTTGCTAGGCCCGCCTATCGCATCAATTTCTTGTTGTGGAATGTCGGGCTTGCTCAAACCGAATATCACCCACAGTACCAACCCCAAAAAAAGCAGTTGCATCAAGAAATCGATCAGCGTGATGTAAATGACCTGTTCGGACTTTCTCACAATAATTCTCCTTTCAAGTCATCGTTTATTTTTGCCAAATAATACTATTGTACCAAGTACCCCGCGAGGGATCGAAGTTGTGGGAACTATTTCAACAGGAAGTCCTTGAGTTTCCTTCGAGGTATCCGCAAATTTTACGAGAGCCGACGAAGTGCTTAGAAGATTTTTAGTCAACTCGCTAGAGGCGGTTGACAGTGCGTGGACATTTTTGCCCATGCCAGCCAGAGACAGACTCGATTGCGTAGCACCAGAAAAAAGTTTTTCCAAGCTTTCAGTAGCATGGCTGATTTGCGCCACCAATGGGTCAAGATTCTTCAGGCTGTTGAGGTTTTCGGTGATTTTAACTGCAATAGCATGGGTATCGTTTGCTATTTCAGCCAGCTTTGCGATGGCTTCAATGGCTTTGTGATTAGACCCCGCCAGTTGGGCGAAGGAAATTGACGCGCCTTCGACATTTTGACTCAAGTGTCCAGAGGCAGTTGCCGCTTCCCGTGCCGACCCACCCAAGCCAAGCAAAGAGTCGCCTGATTGGGCCGCATAATCCGAAAGCTTCCACAAACCCACCCCGGCACGGTCAATTTGCGCCACCAACTGGTCAAGATTCTTCAGGCTGTCAAGGTTTTCAGCGATGCCAACGGCTATGGCTTGAACATCCTTTGCGGCAGCGGTTAGTTTATTGATGGCCTCGGCTGCGTTTTGGCTGGTGATCTCCACGGCGGATTGAATCGATCCTAGCGAGGTTTCCATGGCTTTGGCGAATGCTCCGATTTGCTTGGCAGCATGGTTAAAATTGAGCGTTTTCACATCCTTTTGCAAACGCCCTATCTCGTCACTCAATCCGACAACTGACTCGGCAAACTTTTGAATCGACTGCTCGATCACTGCTGTGGTTTTACCCAACGAATCCTGGGCGGCTTGCGTCAGATGTTCATTGAATTTTGTAATTGCCCCATTGAATTCCAGTTCCAGCCTTTTTTCGCGCACCTGCACATTTTTGTTTGCGGTCTCCAACTCATTTTTCGCTTGCTTGAGCTTGCCCCCGCTGGTTTGTATTAAGTGGTCGAATAACTCAACCGCCTTATTTAGCCTTTCTTGAAATTGGGTTTCTACAAAATCGAATGTTGACAACAACGAAAGACTGCGAGTTTGGGTGTTATTGGCTAGATCGCTGATTTTTAAACTTAAGGTATCAAAACGACTGCTGATTTCTTCGATGTTCTGGATTTGTCGCTCTGCTGCTTGGTTTGGACCCTGTTTTCTATTGAATTCTTCCTTACTGAGCAGATCCAAACGGCATAGCAACGCTACCCCGGTTGCCAGCAGCCCAAACCCAAATTGTGGGATTATCTTTGTCAAATGTCCTGATATTATATCGCTATACACCCCAACGATAACAATTGTGACAGCTAAGGTAATAAGCGTTATTAAAAATCCAAAATAGTAGATGCTGTCTATATCGGTATCAGAAAGACTTCCTTCATGTTTAAGTTTATTGAGAAGTTTGTAATAGTACCAGACAATTGGGCCAATTATACACGAAAGACCTACTAATAAACCAATCCATTGGAACGGTTGATCCAAAAAAAACGAAACAAGCACACCAATAATTATCAATAAAATGGTTGATAATATCAGATATATAGTCATCATTAAATTCCCCAACGGTCAATATAAAAAACGGTTTAGTCTTGCGCTAAACGAAAACCCAGTAAATTATGCGTCATATCAACTTTTGCCTTGTCCCGACTCGCAAAACGTAGCGAAGAGGAAACATGACCCCAAGAGCCACCTCGCATAACGCGAATACCTTTATTTTTTAAACCCACTCCTCTACTTTCGCCGCCGTGGTAATCTGCGTCGTAGGCTGAACCAGTCAGCTCCGCCACATTGCCTAACATATCATACAATCCCCACGGGTTTGGCTTGTAGGTGCCAACGGGTGTGGCATGTTTGGGTGAATTAGGGCAATCCCGGTGATTCATGAACAGACAGGCTTGTTGAAAGTTATTGGCACTGAAATTCGCCGAGACTGATCCCGCCCTTGCGGCATACTCCCATTCCGCCTCGGTTGGCAAACGGTAATGCTTGCCGGTTTTCCCAGACAACCATGCGGCATAGTCATAGGCATCTATCCAACTGACACGGAAAACCGGATACCGACCACGACCATAACCATCGTCTTTTGGCAATGGTTTGCCAGTGGCATGCGCAAACAGATCGTATTCACCAAATGTGACTTCATATTTGCCTATCTTAAAATCCTTCACGCAGACAGTGTGCCGGGCTTCATCCGGGTAACGCTTGGCTTCATTTTTTGGGCTTCCCATGACAAAGCAAGCTTTTTTTAACGGAACCAATTCTGGTTCGATAATTTTTTCATCGGCAGGATGAAATATCTTCCATACTGAAAAAACCAACAGGGCAATCACCATCCAAAACAGTCCATGGGTTTTATTGCCTAAAGTTATTTTCTTTTTCTGAGGTTCGTCAAGATTAACTTTTTGCCCCAAGCTGGCCGGGCGTATATGAAGGGTATCATCCAAATCCAGCAGAACCTTGTTCAGTTCCTCTATAAACTGCCGGGCAGAGTCAAACCGCCTTTTAGGGTTTTTTGCCAAGCCGCGCATCACCAAGTCTTTCAATTTTGGTGGCACATTAATTGTCAGAATAGGTGGCTGCTGCTTGAGATGTGCTTTCTTGATTTTTTCTGGATTATCATGTGTGGAAAAAGGCGGGTGTCCGCAGAGGGTGTGATATAGAATCGCAGCAGTTGAATAAATATCGCTTTTATCATCGCCAAACCCATTTCTAATCTGCTCAGGGGAGATATATTGCAAGTCATCATTATTTAATTCCCAATTGATTCTTTTGCTGTTCCTGAATATATTGACCATGCCAAAGTCCCTTACTTTCAAATAGAGACCATCCGTTATAATTATTTTACCAGGTTTTAGACCTAGATGCATCACCTTGGCTTTTTTTGCATATTCCAATGCGGACAAAATATTGATGACTAATCCAACCGAGGTCTTCCAATTTAGCGTTTTGTTATAGTAAATGAAATCATTCAAAGGTAGGCCACCCACATATTTCATTATGTAATAATAGCGATCCTCTTGATGTATGAGACTTTGCACTTTGACGATATTATCGTGGGCAAGCCCATCCAACCGTTTAAAATCCTCAGAAAGGCGTTGAACAATGGATTTATCTTGCGTAATATCCTTAATGAACTTGCGAATTGCAAAGTATTCTTTGGTTACCTCGTCTCGGGCAAGAAATACCTCTCCAAGCCTACCTTCGCCGATTTTATTGATGATTGTATAACGACCGATCTTATTACCGTTCATAGAGGGTTCATATTTTCCGAAAGGCGTTGTCATGGGAGGCAGTACAGGAATCCCAACTCATTCCGTGCCTTCCCCAAACATCTGATCATAACGCAGGTTATCGCCGGGGCGGGTTTCGTAGCACGCCTTGGCTGTTTCAGGCACTCCCTCGACCAACAAACGGCTCACCGTCACAAAACCAAAACCTTTCCCCGTCAGACCATCAATGATGGCTGGCAACGCGGCTGCGGTGCCATGCCCCCGGCCATTGCCGTGGAACACGATGACCGAGCCGGGCTTTGCCTCTTGGATGACCCGGCGGGCCATCTGGGCTGGCGACAAGCCGGGGGCCGCGTCGCCACTGACCACATCCCATTGGATCGCGCTCAAACCCAGTCCGTTGACTGCCTGCAAGGCTTCCGCACTACAGGTTCCATAGGGGAAGCGCAGGGTAAGCGGTTGCCGGGGTATGCCGGCCATTTGCTTTTCCAAACCGGCTGACTTGGCCCGACGGTTTAGGATTTCCCAAATTCGTTCATACTCGGCCTGCGTCCAGACTATTTGGTCGCGCATGGCCTGGCCTTTAAGCACATGAAGGTTGCCATGGGTCCAGCCGTGGTTGCCAATTTCAAAATTGGGGTCAGCCATCAGTTGCAAGGTTTTGTCCTCGTGGGTGCGCATCCACTTGCCCCCGGCGAAAAAGGTGGCGGCGACCTTTTTCTCGCGCAGGGTGTTGACGATGCTGCGGTCATACCCGGTCCGGTCATCGGCCTGTTCGCACAGGTCGAAGGTCAAGGCGACTAATTTCTTGCCATCCGGCAAGCGCACCCGGCGTATCGAGTCAAACCGGCCTTCAACCAAACCTGGCAATTTTTCGGTGGCCTGTGTGCGTTGCGGCGACGTGTGGTCGGGAGGGCGTAGTTTGATGATGCGTTCGTCGCCGGGCTGGCCTTTTAGCTCGTCGGCATTCCACGTCTGCAATAAGCTGGCTGGCTTGCCGCCGTCTGCGGTGGGTTGGGTTAAAGGGGGAATGATTGCCGGGCGTTTAAGCTCTGCTGGCGGAACCTTGACCGCCTCCGCGTCGCGGACTGGGTTGGCGGGTTTTTCGGCGGGTATTCCTTGATTACTCCAGACTAAGCTTCCTTTGTGGGTTGCGTGTGATTCTTTGGCTGTGCAATTGCGTGTGGTTAATGGTGGGAATTCGACCAACCATTTGCTGTCATGTTGGGAGAGCGACAGGCCCACCTCACAAGTGGATTCTGCTGGCACGGAAACCTGCTCATAACTCACTGTGAATTCCAATACTACCCGATTTGGAGTTTCCCCGGCCCGTTTGATGACCGGGCCTAGACTCAGGCTGCGTATATCTTCACAGCGCAGACGGCTGTACCCTATAGCCAGCCGCACGGCTTGTTCGCATTCATGCTTGGCGATATGCCCATAAAAGGCTTTTACGGTGTTTTCCGGCGTGTCCATTTCGGCATGGGCCAAGCCTATCAAGCCGCATCCCAGCCAGATGATAACGATGTATTTGCGTATCCCTAAAGTCCACATGATCAGCCCGCTACTTATTTTCAAGAACACTATCCCGGAACGTCCATTATTATTTGGATTTTAAATTCAGCGAGGTTATGGCCCATTTTCCAGGTGCTATCGCGTCCAATGCAATATCACCCATCCAACGCTCTGAATTAGCCGATGAGTAGGTTTTTCCGATGACATCCACCCAAACGGTGGCGTGGTTTGCATCGACACTGCGCACACGCACATCGTTGACTTTGAAGTATTCGATATTCTTCACCAACGCGCTAAAATTCTTCGGGCTTGCCTTCCATTTAGCCAAGGCCGCATCCACATCCCGTCGGTCCAAAGCCGCATAATAGCTTCGGACGAAGGCGGCTAACTCGTCGCTGGCTTTTGAGTTTTCAACCGGTTTATCGGCCCCCACCATTGCTTTAAGGGTTTTGTTTTCCTCCTGCAATTGTTGGATTGCCGCTGTATTTTTTTGGGCGATATCGAGCGCTTGCTGCCTTTCGTGCTTTTCTGCATCTTGTTGGGACTGAATCTGTGCGGTTAGTTTGGCTACTGGATCGTCTGATTGACGTGCGGAAATGGCGTGGCTGTCGGTCTCGCTTTGATTCTGGGATAGATAAGCCAGAATGCCGGCAAAGATGAGTGCGCCGATAGTCGCGGCCAAGAATTTGAGGTAAAGCGGTATCACAGATCGGGGCTTCACCCCCGCCGAGCCTGATTCATTGCTTTTTTGCAAACCCATTTCAACCCCACAGAACCAACAAGTCTTGCGGGATTTGTCGTTGTCATTTCCACATTTTATGCATTTCATCACTAGCCTCGGGTAGCCAATAGGCGTTTGAAGGATCCAACTTTAATCTCATACCCTTGAAGATTGTATAGAAAGATGGGTGCATTGGGCCGGTTTTATTGCATAAGGCTCTTTTTTCCACTCCATTGGTTGCCAACAACCTATTGACCTCGCTCTTGTGAATGCGGCAGTCCTGTGTTAAAAATCCTCACAATGGATATTATGTTCGCCTTCCGCCGCCGTGGCGCAAGGCAGGACGCTTAAGCAAGCGGGGTTAGCTTTAGTGCCATAAAGGGCGCAATAGCGGTAAAGCGTATTGCGCCCATTGATAACTAAGCCGATCATGCTTCGGAAATAAAGACCTTAACTCTTTTCTGCTGTTATTCGCTAGGAGGTGCGAAACCATGCAAGTCAATCGACGCCAGTTTTTCAAGCTGAGTGCCGCATCGCTCGGGGGTTCCACGCTAACCGCCTTGGGTTTTTCGCCCAAGGAGGCTTTGGCGGAGGTGCGCACGTTCAAGCTAACGCGCACCACGGAAACCCGCAATACCTGCCCGTATTGCTCGGTGGCCTGCGGCATCATTCTATATAGTCTCGGCGACAAGGCGAAAAACGCTGTATCCGAGATCATCCATATTGAGGGCGACCCGGATCATCCGGTGAGCCGGGGCAGCCTGTGTCCAAAAGGGGCGGGACTGCTCGATTTCGTCCACAGCAAAACGCGCATCACCTTTCCCGAATATCGCGCACCCGGCAGCAAAGCCTGGACGCGGGTGACATGGGACTGGGCGATGCAGCGCATCGCCAAGCTGCTGAAGGAGGACCGTGATAAGAATTTCCTTGCCCAAAATGACAAGGGGCAAACGGTCAACCGTTGGACCGCGACTGGTTTTTTGGCCGCATCTGCCTCGTCCAACGAAGCCGGCTATATCACCCATAAGATTCTACGCAGTTTTGGCTTAGTGACGATCGACAACCAAGCTCGCGTCTGACACGCACCGACGGTGGCAAGTCTTGCTCCGACATTCGGTCGCGGCGCGATGACGAATACTTGGATGGACATCAAGAATGCAAATGTCATTCTGGTGATGGGCGGCAATGCCGCCGAAGCGCATCCGGTGGGGTTCAAATGGGTCATTGAAGCGAAAGCCCACAACAAGGCCAAGCTCATCGTGGTCGATCCGCGCTTTAACCGCACGGCCTCGGTGGCGGATGTCTACGCGCCCATCCGGGCGGGGACTGACATTGCCTTCCTGAACGGTGTGATCCGCTATCTGCTTGAAAAAGACGCGATTCAGCATGAGTATGTCAAGGCGTATACCAACGCCAGCTTTATCGTGCGCGAAGACTTTGGCTTCAAGGATGGCCTGTTCACCGGCTACGACGAGAAAACGCACAAGTACGACAAAAGCACTTGGGGCTATGAAATCAATGAGATGGGCTACGCCAACGTGGACGAAAGCTTGCAGCACCCCAACTGTGTGCTGAATTTGCTTAAAGTGCATGTGGACCGTTACACCGTGGGAGTGGTCAGCGACATCACCGGCACACCCAAGGAATTGTTCCTGAAAATCTGCGAGATGATTGCTTCGACCTCTGTGCCGAACCGGACGCTGACCAGCCTGTACGCACTGGGTTGGACACAGCACAGCATCGGCTCACAAAACATCCGCACGTTGGCAATCATCCAGTTGTTGCTGGGCAACATCGGCATGCCGGGCGGGGGAGTCAACGCACTGCGCGGTCATTCCAACATTCAGGGCTTGACCGACTTGGGGTTATTGTCCGACCAGTTGCCGGGGTATATGAACCTCGCCAAGGATGATGAGACGACGCGCACCGCTTACTTGGAGAAACGCACACCCAAGCCACTGCGACCCGCACAGGTCAACTACTGGTACAACTACTCCAAATTCCACACCAGTTTGATGAAAGCTTGGTACGGCAAAGCGGCGACGGCGGAGAATGACTTTTGCTACGACTGGCTACCCAAAGTCGATCAAGTCTATGACGGCCTCCGCGCCTTCGATTTGATGGATCAAGGCAAGATGACCGGGTATGTCTGCCAAGGCTTCAACCCGCTGGCATCCTTCCCGAACAAAGCCAAAATATCGTCCGCGCTGTCCAAGTTGAAATTCTTGATCGTCATGGACCCGCTCGCCACGGAAACCTCGGAATTCTGGCAAAACCACGGCGAGTTTAACGAAGTCAAACCGGAGGACATCCAAACCGAAGTGTTCCGCTTGCCGACGACTTGTTTTGCCGAGGAGGAAGGTTCGCTGGTCAATAGTTCGCGCTGGCTGCAATGGCATTGGAAAGGCGCAGAACCACCGGGCGAGTGCCGCACCGACATAGACATCATGTCTGAGTTGTTCGTCAAAGTGCGCGAGTTGTACCGGCATGAAAACGGAGCGTTTGCCGAGCCGATTTTGCATCTTCATTGGCCCTACCGTTTGCCGGAAGCACCTGGACCGGACGAGTTGGCGAAGGAATTCAACGGCTACGCACTAGCCGACATACCCGACCCGAAAGAACCGGGTAAGCTCTTAGCCAAAAAGGGCCAGCAGTTGTCGAGTTTCGCCCATTTGCGCGATGACGGCAGCACCGCCAGCGGCACTTGGATATTCTGCGGCGCGTGGACCGAAGCCGGCAATCAGATGGCCCGCCGCGACACCACCGACCCAACCGGGCTAGGCATTGCGCCCAACTGGGCTTGGGCATGGCCGTTAAACCGGCGGATTCTGTACAACCGTGCCTCGTGCGACCCGGCTGGCAAGCCGTGGGATGAAAACCGCAAGCTGATCGAATGGGATGGTGTGAAGTGGACCGGGCTGGACGTGCCGGACTTCAAAGTCGATGCCGCACCGGAAAGCGGCATCATGCCGTTCATCATGACCAACGAAGGCGTGGCGCGATTGTTTGCCTTGGATAAGATGGCGGAAGGGCCATTCCCGGAACATTACGAGCCGTTTGAAACGCCATTAGGCACCAACCCGCTGCACCCACAAGTCATCAGCAACCCGGCGGCGCGGGTGTTTGAAAACGACAAAGCCATGCTCGGCGACCATAAGGAATTCCCTTATGTGGCGACCACCTACCGCCTGACCGAGCATTTCCACTTCTGGACCAAGCATTCGTTAATCAACGCCTCATTGCAACCCGAGCAGTTTGTCGAAATTGGCGAAGCATTGGCGAAGGAATTGGGCATTGCCAACGGCGAGCGGGTGAAAGTCAGTTCCAAACGCGGTCATATCATTGCCGTGGCGATGGTGACCAAGCGCATCAAAGCTTTAGCCGTGGCCGGCCAAACCGTGCATCAAATCGGCATACCCATCCATTGGGGCTTCACTGGCGTTGCGAAAAAGGGTTATATCGCCAACACCTTAACCCCGTTCTTGGGCGATGCCAATACCCAGACACCGGAGTTTAAGGCGTTTTTGGTGAAGGTGGAAAAAATGTAAGCTTGATGGTTCCCAAGCTCCAGCGTCACTGCCATTAAGTTAAGCAAAAAACCGTGAAATTTGCGATGATTATATGATTTGGAGTCAACAATGGATAAAAAGAGCAGGCGCTGGAAACCAGCCGGACACTCATTTCGGGCGATGCGTTC
>Ga0194062_1000123_pt1 | contig 31743 bp, 31 predicted proteins | sample SepL2225m_MetaG_FD_155481 | JGI IMG/M metagenome (GOLD analysis project Ga0194062, IMG submission 155481) | Anoxic zone freshwater microbial communities from boreal shield lake in IISD Experimental Lakes Area, Ontario, Canada - Sep2016-L224-25m | ecosystem: Environmental > Aquatic > Freshwater >... | reverse complement strand
GCTTCGATAACATTGCTGTCTTTAAAATCAGCAACCATTAATGTCAGCAATGCCCATGCTGTGTTAACCACTTGAGATGTTTCTGCTTCACTATAAACCAGCTTAGAGCAAGATTCAAAGGTTTCTCCCCATCCTCCGTCTGCTTTTTGCTTTTCTATTAAAAAAGTACACGCTTTATTGATGCTGTCTATTAGAATTGCATCATTAAAATAACCTTTTCCCTTGGCCTTACTGATGGCTTCCACTGCAAACCACGTTGCATAAGTAAAACAAACCGCCCAACCACCATACCATGATCCATCGGCTTTTTGTTGGTTAAGGATAAATTGTAATCCGGCATTAATCGCTTGATATATCTGCTTGGATTTATAGTCCGGATACGCTTCCTGAATCTCCAGCAAGGCTATGACACACGCTGCTGTACATTCAGTCCAGGAATAATCGATCATTATATCGGCAAACACCTCTGATGGATTTAGTTTTTCTAACCATTTAGGTGCACGGGTCAATTCGTAAGTTGCCCAACCACCATCTTTATTCTGATAAGAAAGAATACTATCAACGGCCTGCTCAATACGCCTTTCATCAATGACGGTCTCAACCAGACCAGAGGCATGAACTGCTAACGTAGCACTTAACCCTTCTGCTGTACAGTCTGCAACCGGCCAACCGTTTTCTGCCGTAGAAAATGGCCAGCAACCAATCATAGGATGTCGAAAGAACTCCGCATGAGTGGGGTGTTCAGATTTGATTTGCGACAACTCAATAAATTGGTAGCTCTTTTGGATGGTCTCTGGAAACAGCTTTCCTAGATCACTCTCCAGTATCGCACGAGTAGCAAACGCCGCATCCCAAAGCTGAGAGCCATTATAGCCACTCATCTTCATACCATCTTCAGCAACCCATAGGTAATCATACCATCGAGCCACATGTTTTTTAAATTGTTCAGAGTCACTGCCATAAGCATGCCAGATACAAATCGAATTAATCGCTTTATTGACAGGGCCGATATCAATGTAATCAGTTTGCGCATCTTCAGCATTCAAATAACGCAGAATATAAGCCAGTGCTTTTTTTCTTAACCAGGAACAACTTATTTTTTCATAGCTGTTCGTGAATAGATTCATCCACTTTAAAACAGGCGATAACTGAGTGTAGTCATCCTTAGCACACAGCGCGTTACGTTGCTTAGGCCAATCAATAGTCGCAAAGGTATCGCCATACAACTCATCCCTTAACGATAAGACAAACTCATTTTCGGGCACTTTGATACGTTGTGCATAACAATATGCCATAGGCAAATACACCATACGACTATGACACCAATACCGTGATGGATGAAAAGGTAGCCATTTAGGAAACAACCACATTTCAGGGAATAAGCTATTAAACCCCTGCCAGTCGTACAGATTTAAAGTTGAAAGATAAAACTTTCCCCAAGAAGGTATGCCTGTCACCCCTCCATTGCTCTGTATCCAATCCCTAGCTTTAAGCAAGGCTTCATGATCTTTATCCACTCCCAGTATACGGAGTGAGACATACTGCATGACCGTGCCAAACATTGTTGACTCACCCTCAATATGCATACCCCAACCCGCATCTTTATTTTGGTGATTAAAGATGTAAAGCCTCATCATTTCCCGATGTGCTTTAGGAAAAGGTGTTGCCGAAATATAAGAAGCAATCAACAAGCCGGGCAAGAGAAACAGTGGCCCACCGTAATCTCCTGGCCAATGTCCATCATCACTTTGTAAATGAGAGAAGTAGTTTATCCCTTTGATCAAACTATCGGCTATTTTCTGCGCTTTGATAGATTCCAATTTTGGAAATCTACCGGTAAACTCATGAAAGTTTGCTGCAATTACAGACCCCCTGAACACCTTATCACCGGAATTAGGGTTATTTGATTTATCAAACAAGAAGTCCACATTAAACTCATCAATTTCCCGATCTGAAACAGTATCAGCATTTTGGAGGTGATCGTTAATGTTCTTTGAGCCAGGCTTAAATGCCCATATATGCCGACCCTTTTCGGTGAGTAGTTGCCAGTTTTTCCAACCCGGTTTTACATTCAGCATAGTTATAGTTGAGGTGCCTTTTAATTTATTTTAATTGCCGAATAAAGCAATTCGAACCATAGCAATGAAACCCTTAAGCTTCTTCACTAATCCGGGTTGTTCGCGTAAACGTTCATGACCAGGAAGCAACTGACCTTTTGCCAATTTACCAATCTTTCTTTTGACTGCTGGATCAAGCTTTCCATCAGCCGCTAACTCAAAGAATAAGGCTTTTACATTACCTAAGTCAAAAAAGTCTCTCTGCCATTCCCACTTATAATTGCCGCCATACCGAAACCAAGACCCCCCGATACCTTCTACCTGGTAATGAGTACCATCTTCTCGTAAAGCCGGTGAGACCTGATTCCATAAACCAATCACTTCACCCTGCTTTTCATCAATCAAGATTCTGTGATAAGGATAGCGCCATTCTTCAAAACCTTCCATTTGCACACCCAAAGCCCACTCTTCTATTTCTTTACGGCTACGCGCAACAAACTCCTCATTAGGTCCAATATTCCAACGATATTCTGCATCATCAGTATACATGGCACCCAAATATTTAGGCCAGTTACCTTCCTTTTCGGCATCCCGATTGGCCTGTAACCAACGTGCAACCATTTCTTCTAATTCTGCTCTAGGGTATGCCGCCATTCTTGGTCTCTACGGTTTATTCTTTAGGTTGATAATAATAGCTTTAGTAGGACAATACTTTTCGGCTTGTCGTGCTTTTATTAATAAATCCAGCGAGGGATTGTCTTGTAAAACTGTTAAATTACCTTCGTTATCAACATGAAAAAGCTCTGGCGCTTCAGTCATACAAGTGGCATGTCCCTGACACAGCTCCCGATCGATTTGTATTTCAAACCCAGTCTCATCTGACTCACTTTGCGAAACGTTATCCGTATTTGCCTTATCAGCACTGGCAAAAATATCAGTCCGTTTTACATAGCGAACCCGACAAGGTGACACTGGCTGCACTACCATTTGAGTAAAATCATCTTGATAATGATCTTTCTCATCGACTAATTCAAAGGTATACCGACGTAATAGAATGCTAAAAATTGCCTTTAATTGCAACATGGCAAAGGCATTACCGGTACATTTATGTTTACCGCCACCAAACGCAATCCAACTGAAAGGTTTGGCATCTTCCTGGCGCTCTTCTGAATAACGACCGATATCAAATTCTTCAGGATTAGGGAATATTTCTGCTATACGATGAGATACTCTGGGTGAAGTGCACACATATTTACCGGCTTTAACGGTATAGCCTTTAAAATGAAAATCCTTCATCACTTTACGAATCAAAAATATCAACGGAGGATGTAAACGTAAGACTTCTTTGATGACGCTTTCAAGTACGGGAATTTCACGTAATGATTGAAAAGTCACTTCACCATCCACACCAAAATGGTCATCTAACTCTTTTAACACCACGGCTAATTGTTCAGGTCTACGTGCTAACTCTAACAATGTCCAAGCCGCTGTCCCTGCTGTGGTATGGTGACCAGCGAATATGGTGCCAATTAACATCCCGGTAATTTCATGAGCAGACAAATGACTACCATCATCATAAGTAGAATCAATCAATAACTGAAAAGCATCATCACTTTTCTCGGATTTAAGTGCTCTTTTAGCAATAATACCTGTCACTAACTCTTGCAACCTAACCCGGGCTTTATCTCGACGACGAAATACGGGGAGAGGTAAATACGGAAACACAAAAGCCAAAGGATTGACGCCCTTTTCAAGGTCATGATAAATCTGGGCAAACTCTTCGTTCAGTTCATACCTGAATTCATCGCCTAATAAACAATGGCTGGAGGTATAAATAGTGAGTTCTTTCATAAACTCAAGCAGATCAATCTCCCCGGTATCCCCCCAGTTAGCAATCATTTGCTCAACTTCTTTAACTATGACTTGCGCATAACTGCGCATCGGCTTATCACGCAACACTGGCATCAGCATCTTAAGTTGCTGATCTTTTTTGTGCGGAGGCGCATCAAAAACAACACCCTTACCAAAAATGGGTGTCATTATTTTATAGGCTTGACTTTGATCTAGCTGCGCATCTGGCGCACGAAAAAATGCTTCATTCGCTTCGGGGCCCGTCATGAGCACCATTTTCTGATGAAACATACGAAACTCGCCAATCTCTCCGAGCGTGTTTCTTAGCATCACCATATATAAGAAGGGATTTTTGCCAAACTGTAACATGTGGCCGAGTAAAGGCAATGCACTGGGCATTTTAGGTGGCTCTTGGCCTGAGGAAGCAGTTTTTTTGATATTGGCAGTCGTCATAACTCGGTCTTGATATAGAGGCGATTAAGACTGATAAAAATAATCAACCCTAGCCACCCGAAAAGCATAAACCTCTGAATACGACAGGAGAATGCCAAATAATCTGATAATTTTACGCGGTGACTGATTAATGTACAAACCTTTCGTCATATCCCATACGAATAATCTACTTAACATTTAGTCTTTACCCGACAAAAAAGGCACAAAAGTCACCTCTTCGAGCATTTCAACTTGATAACTACTGCCTTTACGCCAAACTCTTTGTAAAGTCTGGGGACCTCCACTTAATCCAACTGGAATAACCATCACACCACCCACTGCTAACTGCTGTAATAATTGCGCTGGTATTTCTTCTGGCGCCGCCGTCACAAGAATAGCATCAAATGGTGCGTGGTCAGGCCAGCCCAACTGACCGTCATTGTATAAGTAGCTGACATTGTAAATCTTTAACTCAGACAAATGCTCTTTTGCTTTTCGTTGGAGCGGCAGAAGTCTTTCAATGGAATAAACATGATCCACCAACTGCGCTAAAACCGCTGTCTGATACCCGCACCCCGTCCCTATTTCGAGTACATTTCGTAAATGACTAGAGGACTCTAAGAGTAACTCTGTCATCTTGGCTACGATATAAGGCTGTGAGATGGTTTGATTGTATCCAATGGGTAACGCGGTATCTTCGTAAGCACGGCTAGACAACGCTTCATCCATGAAGATATGTCGTGGCGTGTCACGCATTATTTCTAAAAGCTTTTGGTTCTGAATGCCTTGATCCTCTAACCGTTTAATCATCCTCTCACGCGTCCTTAAAGAGGTCATCCCGACGCCTTGCAAACTTACACCCATGATTCATCTTCCTTAGGCAGCCAAGCCTTTAACGCCGCTAAACTATCATAGCGCGTCAAATCAATCTGTAAGGGTGTAATCGACACATAGCCCGCATTAATGGCATAAAAATCAGTCCCTGGCCCGGCATCTTGTTCTGCACCTGGAGGACCAACCCAATAGATACTTCGCCCACGCGGATCTTCACTCTTAATAACGGGTTCTGATTTATGTCGCTGACCTAAACGCGTAGCTTGATAACCTTTTATATCGACCAGTGCAACATCAGGCACATTCACATTAAGAATGGTGTCTTTTGGTAACGGTTTTTTAATAAGTTGTTTTAATAACACCACGGCTACCTGTGCCGCCGTATCAAAATGACTAGGATTACTTCCCACTAACGAAATTGCAATTGCAGGCAAACCTAAGAATCGGCCTTCAGTTGCAGCTGCGACAGTTCCCGAATAAAGCACATCATCACCTAAGTTTGAGCCGTGATTAATGCCCGCAAAAACCATATCAGGCTCATCATTCAATAAGCCGGTTATCGCTAAATGCACACAATCTGTTGGTGTCCCATCGACCTTAATAAAACCATTATCTGCTGAATAAGCCCTTAAAGGCATTTCTAATGTCAATGAATTACTTGCAGCACTTCTATTTCTATCAGGCGCTACAACAGAAATCTTGGCGTGTTCCCTTAAGGCACTAGCTAATGCAGTCAGACCCTCAGCCAAGTATCCATCATCATTACTTAACAAAATATGCATTATCAATTCGCCTAAAAGCGTAATAAATTATAAAATCAGTCATATTAGCAACAATAACCAATAAAATCAGCTTTCGTGGTAAAAAAAACTCTGTCAGAAGAAGACCAAGATTTATTTCGTCAAACCATCGGTAAAGTTCGCACAACCAATAGCAATAAGATCTTGTTAAACCAAGACAGCAAACCCAAACCTTACCCCAAACAGCAATCTAGAAACATTGATGATGACTTAATTAGCTTACCAAAAATCGAACTTGAAAAAATAGGCCTTGAAGATAACATGAGTTTTATCGCGCCTGGCGTGCAAAATAATGTCCTCAAGAAACTTCGCAGAGGTTTTTTTGGCTTGGATAGTGAGATAGATTTACATGGCTTAACCAGTAACACCGCTAAGAAACAGTTATTGCAGTTTTTAAATGCTTGTACTATTTCTGGATACCGCTGTGTGCATATTGTACATGGCAAAGGTTATCGCTCAATTGATAGCCATCCCGTTTTAAAAAATGATCTCAATCTATGGTTACGACAACATAAGGATGTTCAAGCCTTTTGCTCCGCCCCACCCAAAGCAGGTGGCACAGGCGCGGTATTTGTATTACTGCGGCTATCCGAAACATGTAGTCATGATGATGAACTGGAGCACTGAAATCAAGGATTACTGATTATGGCTATTTTTGGCAAACAATTGATCGCCTTAATTCCTGAACCTATAGTCGCAGCGGCTGTTATTAATGCTTTAAGTCACGCTTTAAATCCGAAAGCAAAGCGTAATAAAATTCTTTTATTAGCTCGTGTTAAAGATCCGTTACAACATTTATTATTAGAATTAGCGCCCGCTCAATTTCAGCATAAAATATTTTGGAGCGTAGCCGATGCAGTAGCGGGTGCTCAAAAAATTACTCAGTTGAGTATCATCAATATCGTCAATCACAAGCATCACTAAGGCTTTAACTGAGTAGCTTTAAATGTTGCACTCAAGAAAACAAAGTTGCCTGGTCTTTCTTTAACTGAGGCACATTCTCCTTAGGCATATTAAACACGTTTTTGAATATACGGTTCATCACTGAAATCAATTGCCGGAATTTATACGCATTATGATGAGAGTCACCTATTTGCTCCGAGGTACTCCAACTTTCTTCATCTGATATACGTAATTCTACCCCCAACGTGTGCTCCTGAGTCTTTTTATCAACCTCATTTCTGCGAGCATAAATAGCCGTACCCGGTATCATGATTTTATGCGTTTTGGCTTCCCGATGAATCGGTAAGGAATAACTGATTTTGCATTGAAATTTCCTATGTCCTAATGATGAATGTTGATTTTTCTCTGCATTCATACTCAAGGCTTCATAAAAGGCTTTAGCATTTGCTAGCACAGCCTGTTCGGTACTTTCTTCTTCATGTCCGGCACTTTGTGACAAACTAAACATCAGCCGTCTCACGGCCTCTATCATGCTTTCGGGTGTATCAAACAAGGTCTGGGTAATGGACTGCGAACGAGTATTTTCTTGAAGTATCACCCCTTTCTTTTGTAAGGCGTGAAACAGTTTTAAGGTATCGTCTTTTTCTCTTAAGATAAAAGTGATCGCTAAAATATCCCTAATATCATAAGCCTCACCTTCTAAATCCTTTCCAAGTTTAGTGACCATACTTTCAGGGCTTTTTAAACGGGCTTTAATTTCAACAATATTAACCTGAACCCCATCGCCGCTATCAAAGACAAACCAGTTATTTTGTGCATCAAAAGAAATGGATTCTTTTAATTTATGAAAAAATGAAGACACTTTAACAAACGCATTTTGAGCCGATTCACTTTCGGGAATGTGCTGTGGATTTTCCCAATCATAATTGAACAGATCATCCAGACTCTGGCTTTCGTTTTCTAAAAATGTCCCCAATTGGGCGTAATCATTAATATCCTGGCTTTCTTCTTCGATGGACTTAATCAAATACCCCATTTTTAGCATCGAACAGGCCGTTTGTTGCCATTCAACAGGCACATCCATTTTTTGGCCTTGGTAGCCATGAAACACTGTGGGGTATTTTCCCGAAGAAGCCAATAAAAACAGATGACGCGGGTCTTGATTCACTATTTTCTTAAATTCAGTATCATTCAAAATAGTTTCAACATGCGCAATAGCTTGTAACCCGCTTTTATATAGCGCCACATTGACCGAATCTAATGAAACCAAACCGGCCAATTGCGCTTTAACAAAGGGGAAGAGCCATTCAAAAAAATAGTTATAGGTACGTTCAATATAGCTGAGCGCCCTTTTCTGTTCACTTTCCTGTAACTCACTATTTTCTGCAATATCAAAACCACGATTGCTCATCATTTTAGCGGCTTGTTTAAGCGCAGTTGAATAATCATTTGCAGGTAACAACAAATATGGACTTAACTCGACTCTATCGAGGATTGAACCAAAAATTTCGTGATGAAGTTCTTGGCTTGATGATTGTTTTTCCATATTTCAAAGTTCTATTTAAAAAGCTGGAATGCAATAGCTTCAGCTATTGGCTATAAAAACAGCTAAAGCTGTTTTACTCCAATTTAAGTTTAACTATCGCTCAGCACATCTATAAAAGTAATGGTTTATTATTGCGTCTTACCTTGGGTTGATTATAAAAGCTTTTAAACACTTTTAATCTATTTTTTTACGAGCCACTAATACGCCATCACGTATCGGATTAATAAATGAATCAAAATCAGGGTCATTAAAAATTAGTTGATTATGGTGGCGAATAGCCTGGGTCCAACCCGGAAAGACATCAGCAGAATGCTGTACAGCAACACGTCCACGCCACAGGACATTATCCGCAATATAGAGTCCCCCAGTTCGAATCCGATCCTTACACATTAACCAGATATCTGGGTAATCACCTTTATCGACATCGTTATAACAAATATCAAATAAACCTTCTGCCTCAGAAAAAATGGCTTGAGCCATGCCGACGTTAAAATCGACTCTATCCCACAAATTGGCGTCCCTCAGAAAACGCTCTGCTCTGTCTTTGTTAAGAAAATCAGCTTCGCTGCAAACAACTTTTCCGGTTGGCCCCAAGGCTCTGGCAAACCAGTAAGCCGAATAGCCATAACCACTACCAAACTCAAATACCCTCTGGGCCTTAACTGATTTAGCCATGGTTTCAATAAATGATCCCGCCAGTCGCCCCACAATGGGAAAGTTATTTTTATTGGCAAATGACTCCATCTCAATTAAAGCGGGGGAATCCAAATGGTTTAATAAATCCCCCAGATAACTTTCAATCTCTGGATTCACCAAGTGTGCAGGTTTTCTTTTTTTTACGTTCAACGATGCACCCAGTCAGCTCCCAGGGTTCCCTGTAAACTCTCCAAATAGGCTGGGGTTGAAATAGTTGCGAGTTTTTCGTCAATCACCCTCAATTTATCAGTGAACAGCGGATTAAGAGAATCTGTCGATTCAATTTCACTCATTCGTTTCAGAACGTAGTCACGATGCTTTTGCCAAAGTTGGCAATCTCTTGCCTGCTTTATTTTTAAGCGCTCTAAATACCAGTCACTTTGTAACAAATACTCTCGCGTAAACATTGAACGAATAGCAACGTCAGTAATGGTCTTATTCTCAAAGCTGCCATAAGCCATAATGTGGATCAGCGCTTTTAACGGCGGACAAGCATCCTCAATTGAACCATCCTGGAGATAAATTTGCGCAACCCGTTGCTGAGCCTCATAAACATTGTTGACCCCGTCAACAAAGCTTTCCATATCCTGAGTTTCAGGCTTTAACATCGCCTCATCAAATACAGCCGTTGGATAGTCAAATACTTTACCAAAATTGGTATGCACAAAACGTTCAGTAATGCGATAACCCAATCGACTGGCATGAACCGTTTTACCTTGATACTCAAAATCCCCCAGTTTTTCTAGCTGTCCCTGTTCAATTAGATAGGTGGGATCACGCTGGTTAACCGGTAAACGAGACCATAGTTCAGGAATCAACAGGCTAATATCATGATCTATCTTACGTTGGGCGCCTATATAACCGGCAGCAGTAGAATAACCATCATAACCACACAGGATAAAAGACACCAAAGCGGTATTTAAATCAACGGTCGTTGACAATGCATTAAACGGCCCCTTAGTTAAAGCTCCTTCTGATCCTGCTCCGGTAGTAGACGGTGATTTACCGGTCAAACTACAGATAAAATCCATAAACAGTTCAGGTAGTTCCTGATAATGAATCGGATTGTAGATGGCTAATGGCCTGATACCCGCAGCAACATCTCTCGGATTATTACGTCGTCCGGTTAATACTGCGTTCACTGGAAAATACACCGGCTGATCGACTTTCAGTCCCCGCGCCAAACGAGTGGATAGCTCTGATAAATACCGTGTCTCAGGATTCACCAAGTCTGGTCTCAGCTGTAAATAACGTACATTTAAACTGGGCTTGCCATCAACTAACCGGGGATGGGCAGAAGACACAAAATATTCACCTTCTTTATTTTGAGCCGCTTGGGTAATAATGTCCCTCATGGGCTGACTGAATTCATCAAAATGAATGACGTCTTCCATAATTTCGCGTGCATCTTTTGCGGTTAAGGGTTCAAAATTAGAGATAAAGTTATGGGTACCCGAAAAATCCAGTTCTGTTTGTAAGTCCTTACCCCGATTAACCGCATCATCAGGCCGTTGAAAAAAACTGAGCTCACAGTTATCAACCAGCTTTACACTGGGATTCAGATAATCTGGATTGAGTCCGTTGAGTAATCTAACCGGAACTACCACTGACGCAGTAATATCATCTTCTAACTGAACTTTGGTTGAAGGCATAAAGTCTTGCCTTAACTTAAAGACCCGCCAAGCGCCGTTCGTATCAAAACCGACTCTTAAATAACTGGCAATTAATTTACGACCATGAAACTTTAATTCATTACCGGGAAAGCCATTAACCAGATCAACAGAGAAATGTTCACGCCAGGCAGTGCCCCAAGCTTCCTTGTAAAAGCGCTTTATCATCAGCACAAGCGCTAATACATGCTGAGGAATTCTCTTTAACCAATGGTTGTATTCAGGCGAATATTCGGTAATTGAAGGCGTTAATAACTTGATGACTGATCCCAAGGTACGCTTGTTACTTAATAGCGGACGTTGATCTTTACCATTACGGGCAGAATCCAGGAAACGGCATGAATAATCATAGCCAAAAATATCCTCCACCATATCCATATCTTTATCAAACTTGTCAACAAAGACAGCACCAGAAATAACGGCACCTGCAATTGATTTAGAGATTTCAGACTTACCACCGCCCGATACTGTACTGGGCTTATGACAAAAAGTACCCTCTGGATACGTACCCACTAAACGCCAACTGGGTGCATTCGGATGACGCTCCATATTGACTCTAAAACCATTAGGATAAACGTAAGTTTCATTGATTAACAATTTTTTGGTTTGTTCTACCCTATCAGATAACCAACTGATCTGCAGTTTCTGTATATTGATTTGTGCGTCTTCTGGAATAAAAATAATGCCGGGATGTATTTTATCAATCGCATAGCCTTCATTTTTATAGTCAATAGTCGAACCCAAAAATTGGCACAACCGGCTAAAGGAGTGAGATTGATTGTTTTCTGCCTTCTGAGGCAAATAAACTTCCCCTAAAATAGCGCGTGAAAAAGCTAAAGCACCGCCAGAATGTTCTTCTTCACAGCCACCAAACAAGTTCGCCGAATAACTGATATGAGATTTAATTTCTTTTTTGCTGTAGCCAAAGTAATTGTCCGCAATGATAGTGACAATGACACCTTGCATATCACGACAAACCAGCTTAAATGGCTTACCCTCATTATAAAGTTCATCTTCAGTTTGCCAGCACATACCCTCTTTACGCTGCCGTTCGGTCGCATCGTTATAATGAGGCAAACCCAGTGCCTGTTTTCTGCTGGACACTAAATGGGGTGCCAAAATAATACAGCCCGTATGCCCCGTCCAGTGATTAATATCTAATGCTGCGTCATTTTCTGGGAGAAAAGGATCACCGGCATTACCAAAAATGGATTCAACAAAATCCAAATTAGAAACCAGTCCACCTGGCGCAAAAAACCGAGTTTCCATGACTTTCTGAGAGCTTAATCCTGGTACTTCTGGAACTACGACAGGCTTTAGTAATAATGACAGCCAGAGCCTCGCAGGATTTTCCTGTTTACTGGTAAAGGGCAGCGATAAAAGATCATTGGGTGGTGTTAATGCCAGTTGCAACAGCTTTACATATGCAGTGACGGGTACTTCACTTTTATCAGCTGGAACAGGCAAGCCACCGGCAGCGATATGAAAAACGCCTTTAGTCGTACGTCTATCATTCTGCGGATTATGTAAAACCCCCTGTTTCATACGATAGGAATCAACATAGGCCGAGTGAAACTCATGGTGCTGAAGTGGCAAAGACAATTCTCTGGCCAAGCCTTTGCGCTCCAGTACAAAGGTCTCCCTTGGCAAGTAAACGGTTAGATCTACACCGTTTCTTTGTAAGTAAGCATTAAAAAAATCTTGAATGCGTTGATCCGCTGGGCATCGGTACTTAGCCAATAATCGGCGTTGCTGTGAATAGTTTTTTAATAAACTGTCAGCAATTTTTAGATACTGTTTGTCCCCCTCTATATCACAGGTGGGTTGGCCCAAAGCAGCTAATTGCAAATTAATATATTGCAAGTCTTCTAACTCTCGCTGACTCGTAGAATCAAACTCAGTTGTAATACCAGATAAAGTCATAAAGTGGGCTCCAGCGTGTGGTGGTTAATATCGATGAGTGAATCTTGATTTAGAAAGTTAATCTGTTTGATACCATCATAAACTGAATAAGTTATCATTTCCAAGTTAAGCCTGAACTAATGCGCTTAAGCACAACTTTTAAAGTTTTTCGCCTGACATCGTAGTATCATCATTTTTGCTTTTTCAATTTGCTGACTGGTCATTTGCTCAGTATAAATGTCCTGGTTTTTTTCGGCGTCCGTATAGCCCCCCATTACCGCAAGGTTTGACCACATGTAGGCTCGAATCAAATCCTTTTTTACGCCCTGGCTATGAGCGTACATATAACCCAGAACAAATTGTCCCTGAACATTGCCTTGCTCTGCTGCTTTTTTATACCAGTTAAAGGCTTTTCGCAGGTCTTTAGCTACCCCCAAGCCTTGGGTATACATAATGCCCAGTTTAGTTTGACTCTCCGCATTTCCCTGCTGAGCCGCCAGTCGATACCACTTAACAGCCTCTTTATAGTCTTGAGCAACCCCTTGCCCGTTATGATACATAAGTCCCAGATAGTTTTGAGCAAATGGAAATCCCCTTAGAGCAGCAAGTCGATACCATTTAATGGCCTCAGTAAAATCTTGTGGTACTCCCAAACCCTCGGCATAAATACTGCCTAATTTAATTTGGCTCTCAGCATTCCCTTGATGAGCTGCCAGCTTTAACCACTTTATAGCTTCCTTGACATCTTGTGTAATCCCTTTGCCGTTAAAATACATCATCCCAAGAATCCATTCACCCTGCGCATTGCCTTGCTCAGCAGATTTCTTGTACCACTTGAAGGCCTCCATATCATCCTGCTTAACGCCTAACCCTTGGGTATACATAATGCCGAGAAACCATTGAGCTCTGGCATCTCCCCGTTTAGCCTGTTGCGCTGTAATGTCAAACAGCGACGATTTGTCATCGGCAAACCCCATCATGGATATGACTAAAAATACCGTAAAACTTATCGCTCTAAAAATAACCATGAATCTCCCATTTTGATATTGCTCCGCTATCCAGTGTACTTTATTCAACTGAACCATTTAACAAAATAACTTCAATTTCTTCTGTAATTTCTTCTTGCCGATATATCTGAGATTTTCTTTGCAGCCTTAGAACATCATCGTCGATGTGATTTAACGCGCCGTCCAGATGTTGCAAGCGCTTTTGATTTTCTACGACCAAGGAACTGTAAAAAATATCATGCAAAGCGACTAATAAATATTGCTCCAGCAGATCAGCATAAAAATCACTGGGGGATAAGTTAAGTATCGGTCGAGTGCCATAAGGAATCATCGCTGGATTCTCGATCGCAAACGACGGCAGCAATTGCTTTTTCCTGATTTGGTTAGTGACGCTATCATGATAAACCAGCGTTAACGCCAACGTCGATAGGACTCTCTGATGGCTGTGAGTATCCAGTAAAGATCTTATGGTCTCAAGCAAAAAATTAATAATCTCTGGGACTTCTTCAGCAACACTCGCGCCGCCCATTTTAGCGTAAACCTCAACGCCAAGATTTTCTATGTGATTACAAAGGCGATTTCCGACAACAATCAGCGTATTAAATGCTTGGCTGGCAGTCTCCTGAAGTAATTTCTCATTAAAATCACCACAAAACCCTCTTTCAGCACCTAACATAACGCCCAGATGTATTGATGAGCCATGATTTCTAGCAAATTCTGGATAATAATATAGAAAATCCATTGCAACACTTTCAACATGCGCAACCACATGACCCTGCATAGTTTTAAAGCGCTTTAACTTATGCACTTCCATCAGCGCTAGGTTTTTCATGGCCTTTAAAATACTGTGAATCTCACGCAGTTGAGTAATGTGTATTTGCAGCGTATGGCTCAAACTCATACTGCGTCTTCTACCTTGCTATCGATATTAAGCCACTCGCTAATTGTCGGCTGCCATTGTTCAGATGAGGAGGTTAATGTTAACGAAGTTCCCCTAACGCCGACTTCAATCCGTCTTAACAATCGGGGAATATCACTTGGTTTTACTTCATTAAAGAGCCCAGCATTAAAAGCAATTAACCAAGCTAATTCAAACAGAATGCTTTGAGGAACCAGGCGCTCCTGCTTTAATATTTCTCGCAATAAGGTGCCTTTTTTTAGTCTCAACTCCATCGAGGCTTCCAGTCGTTGCCCAAACCGGGTAAAAGCTTCCAGCTCCAGAAACTGCAGATAATCCAGTTTCATTTGCCCTGCCTGATCACGAATATTACTATCCTGTGCTTTTCCGCCGATTCGTGAAACTGAACGGGTAATATCTATAGCAGGACGAAACCCCGAAACAAACAGATCATTATCCAGATAGATTTGTCCATCGGTGATTGAGATTAAATTGGTTGGAATATAAGCGGCAATCTCACCTTGCTTAGTTTCTATAATGGGCAAAGCCGTCATGCTTCCACCACCCTTTTCAGCACTCAAACAGGTTGATCTCTCTAACAAACGCGAATGCACAAAGAAAATATCTCCGGGATAGGCCTCACGCCCTGGGGGTCGCCGCAATAATAGCGATAGCTCACGATACGTTCGGGCATGTGTGGATAAATCATCATAAACAATTAACGTATCCCGACCTTGCGCCATCCAGTATTCTGCTAAGGCACAGCCTGCAAATGGTGCAATATATTGTAATCCCGGTAAAGCACTGGCTTCTGCAACGACACACACGGTATATTCCAATGCACCGTGCTTTTTTAATGCTTCCAGGGTGGACACGACTGCCGAACGCTTCTGACCAATCAGGACATAGATACAAATAACATGTTTATCTTTTTGATTAATCACCGTATCAATGGCAATTGAAGTTCTTCCCAAACCTTCATCACCCACAATTAATTGCCGTTGCCCTTTACCGATGGGAATTAAAGTATCGATGATTTTTATGCCCGTGTATAACGGCTTACGAACAAAATCACGGTCAATAATAGCGGGTGAGCCCTTTTCCATATTTTCTCGACCGGAAGGAACCGGGGCTGCCTGTCCATCCAGCACCGCCCCTAAAGGATCAATCACCCGCCCTAAAAATGCATCTCCAACCGGAATACTCAAGGAGTGTTGAGCTAAAAAAACCGTCGTACCGGCTGTCAAATTTTCAGTTTCATATAACAAAATGGCGCCGATTCGATCTCGATTAAGATCAAATACCATGCCCCGGCTACCATCGGCAAAAATAAGGATATCTTCTATTGAGGCTGAAGGCAGCCCTTTAATCCAACTGATCCCATCACCCACAGAAACGACAGTACCCTGCTCTGTTACACGTAAATCCAATTGATAATTGACCAGCCATTGCGTTTGTTGCACTAATAAACCGCTGGTAGATGCTATTTCATTTTGAGACATAATCAAGCTCAGCAAAACCGATCAATTCATGTTTCAAATTAGCATTCAATACCCAAGCCCCTATATCCAAACGTAGCCCAGCGATTAATTCCTCGCTTTGATGGTATTGAACATCAATGGGTCTATTCATTAGGACCCTCAGCTTTTGTTCTAACTGCTGATGCATTTCAACGGTCAGAGGATAGGCACTAGTAACCTTAACTTGAGGTAGAGTATCCATCTCGCCAGCAACCATTGATGGTTGCTTAATAACTTCAGGAAACGTGCTTATTTTATCGAGGAGCAACTGAAATAATCGCAACTCTAATTCTGGACCCACGGCTTGTTGTAATAACAAGGCCGAAAATTTTGCACCGTTTTCTAAAGCCTGCTTTTCAACGCGTTGCTGAAACTCCTGTTGCTGCAGCGATAAAGTCACCTTGGCTTTTTGGCGCTCTAGTTCCAGTTCAAGCTTTAGCTTTTCTAATTGAAGCTTTCTTTCTAAATCAATCTGCTGCTGAAAGGTTTGCAATGCAAGCTGTTTTTCTTGCTCCCACTGGTGTTGCCTATTCTCATATAGAGCAGCCTTTTCCTCCGCCTGCTGTTGCTGGTTTTTCGCTTCAGCCAAAGCTTGTTCAATGACTTGTTTACGATCAGCAATAACCTTCAGTAAGGGTTTATAAAATAACCGTTGCAAAACCCACAGCAAAACCAGAAAGTTAATGATTTCAAGAACAAAAGTAGAGACGTTAAATTCCATAGCTACTTAACAATATATTCGAGCAGAGGATTACGGAATAATACGATCAGAATAATAACCAGACAGTAGATGGCCAGTGACTCGATCATTGCCAGCCCAATAAATAACGTACGCATAATCGATTTTTCGGACTCTGGCTGTCGAGAGAGTGCCTCTAAAGCACTACTGATCGCTTTACCCATCGCCAAAGCAGGCAACATAACACCCAACGCAATACCAATAATGGCTGCAATACTGGAGCCCAAGACTATCGAGGCAATATCAGACATAAATTATTCCTGTGAATTAAGTTGTTGGGATTGCATGGCACCCGCCAGATAAATGAGTGCCAACATACCAAAGATATAGGCCTGTACCAATGCTTCAATAATATGTAGCATTAGAATAGGAATCGGTGCTAAAAAACCAGCTACCAATAAGATCAACATCGCCGCCATTTCCAGACTCATCATATTACCAAACAAGCGAATAGCCAGCGCTATCGTGCGGGTAAACTCACTGATGATATGAAACGGCAATAAAATAGGGCTAGGTGTTAAGTAATGATGTAGATAATTTTTTATCCCTAATGTTTTTATACCAAACCAGTGTACTGAAAAAAACACTAACACGGCCAATGCCGAGGTCACAGAAAGATCACTGGTTGGTGAATGTAATTCCGGTATTAATCCCACTAAATTAGCCAGAATAAGAAACAACCAAAGCGTTGCTATAAAGGGCATGATTTCCCGACTCTGTTCTGGAGCCACTGCACTCACGGCATCATCAATCACGGAAACAATGCCTTCTGCCAACGTTTGAATGCCCTTGGGTAACATCGCTAAGTACCGCGTAGAAAGCCAGGCCACTAAACTCATGACCCCCATAATGCCCCACGTGGTCAGTATTGAGGCACTAATCTGCACCGGCCCCAAGGCAAAGCTCACATTATTTTCCATGCCTCCCCCTTTATGCTATTCTTTAATCAAGTAATAGACATTAAAAAAACCAATAATGACCCCAGTAATCAACAAACTCAAGGTCCATCGCACCGAATAACCCTCTAACAAACTATCAATCCATCGTCCTAAATAGACACCCGCAACAACGGGTAACACCATGACTAAACCCAGTGTGCCAATATAGATGGTTTGTGAAATTAAATTAGGACGCTCTCGTTCCGCTTTTTTAATGCGTTTAATCTGATATTCCACCTTGTCTTTCAGTTCTGTGTGATTATTCATGATTATCCGCCCTGTTGTCGGTTAAGTGCCAAGAGTCGCTTAAAAAGCGATTGTTCCATTTTATAAAGACTGACTCGGGTAGCCTGTAGGTTTGTTTGTTCAACTAGCCAGCCGTTTTCTAATAGCCCCGTTATCCTTTCAAGATCATCATCAATCAAAAAATGCCGCGTGCTGATGGTTAATTCATTATTATTAAAATAAGCAACCCCGCCTAATAGCGCCAGATATTGCCATTTATCAGCCGCTAAGCGAAAACGTGATAAACCAAAGATCAGGCTCGTCATAAATCGAGCATGATTTGCCTGAATTCCAAAACTGCCTGAAGCATCTTCACCGATAAAAGATAAAACACCTTCAATCCGCTGCTCATGATTCATATCAAACAAATTAAGCTTAAATGATTCCATTAGGATGCCAACATTGATCCACGCATATAACAATCTTGTTCAGATAAATGATCATAATCACCCGCTAAAAAGGCTTCACAGTCAGTTAGTGTTTGCGCCAAAGGGACAGAGACGCCCGTTTGTTTAGTCTGTTGGCCTAATACTAAAAAGGGCTGCGTTAAATAGCGTTGTAATTTACGTGCCCGCTTCACTATTTTTCGATCAACTTCAGATAATTCCTGGATGCCGAGCATCGCTATAATATCTTCTAACTCCCGATATCGGGCTAAATGTTCACGTACGGCTTCAGCAATATCATAATGACGATCACCTAAAGTATGCCGATCCATGAGTTTACTGCTGGACAGCAAAGGATCAACCGCTGGATATATACCTTTACTGGCCTGATCTCTTGACAGGATGACCGTGGTATCCAGATGACTTAAAATGGCGCTGACGGCAGGATCAGTCATATCATCGGCAGGCACATACACCGCCTGTACTGACGTAATCGCCCCTTGTCGGGTAGAAAAAATACGATCCTGAAGCTCTGCAACCTCACTGACTAAGGTCGGCTGATAACCCACCGTGGCGGGCATTCGGCCCAAAAGGCTTGAAATTTCACTGCCTGCCTGCACAAAGCGAAACACATTATCCACAACAAACAAGACCTCCTTATGCAACGTGTCACGTAAATACTCGGCATAAGTTAATGCCGACAAAGCTACCCGGAAACGTACACCAGGCGATTCATCCATTTGCCCAAACACCATCAAAGTATCGTCCATAACCCCGGCTTGTTGCATTTCTCGCCATAACTCATGGGCTTCACGAATACGCTCACCCACACCAGCGAACACTGAAACGCCTTGGTGAATCGCTGAAACCGCATGTATGAACTCCATGACCAAGACGGTTTTGCCCACACCAGCACCACCAAATAAACCTGTTTTACCGCCTTTTACAAAGGGACATAATAAATCAATGACTTTAATTCCCGTTTCCAGAATACCTGTGATACCAACAGCTTCATATAAGGGTTGGGGTTTTGCATGAATATTACGAAATTCTTGTTTTGGCAGAGGTGGCAGGCCATCTAAAGGCTGACCGAATATATTCAATAACCGCCCTAAACAATGTTCAGAAACGGGCACATGAAGAGCAGCTCCGGTATCACAGACAGCCATCCCCCGACTTAAGCCCGCTGTACCATGTAAGGTAATCGCTCGAATATGACGCTCATCAAGATGTTGATGAACCTCAAAAATATAGATCGCATCATCAAAACGGGTAAGCAATGCCTGACGTAACGGAGGCAATACCGCGCAGTCAATAACAACCACTGGCCCATGCACTTCAATAATAGTGCCAATAACCTTAGGCGCTTTTTGTAAACTGTCCAATACCGTTTACTCCAGAATAACAAAGAAGATACTCTAAAAATACCCGGACATCATAACTGATTCTTTCTGATCCATCGAACTAATCATTCGAAAAAACAATAGACTCGAGCATAAAAAAGCCCCGACTGTTTAAAACAGCCGGGGCTTTTATTGGTATAACTTAAAGCAATGAGGCTTTAAGACAACATGATTACATCATGCCGCCCATTCCACCCATACCGCCCATGCCACCCATATCATGACCACCACCGCCATGGCCTTTGTCATCACTTGGTGCATCAGCGATCATAACTTCAGTAGTCAACATCAAGCCAGCAACAGATGCAGCATTTTGCAATGCAGTACGTGTTACTTTAGCTGGATCAAGAATACCCATTTCAATCATGTCGCCATATTGACCTGTAGCTGCGTTGTAACCAAAGCTGCCTGTACCTTTTTGTACTTCATTGAATACAACTGAAGGCTCGTCACCCGCATTTGAAACGATTTGACGTAAAGGCTCTTCCATCGCACGACGTAAGATGTTGATACCAACAGTTTGGTCGTGATTAATACCTTCCAAACCAACCAAAGCTGATAATGCACGAACCAGAGCAGTACCACCACCAGCAACTACGCCTTCTTCAACCGCTGCACGAGTTGAATGCAATGCATCTTCAACACGTGCTTTCTTTTCTTTCATTTCAATTTCAGTCGCAGCGCCCACTTTAATAACTGCAACACCGCCAGCTAATTTAGCTAAACGCTCTTGTAATTTTTCTTTATCGTAGTCAGAAGTCGCTTCTTCGGCTTGAGCACGAATTTGAGCTACACGACCTTTAATTTGCTCTTCAGAACCTGCACCATCAATGATAGTTGTGTTTTCTTTAGTGATTTGAACGCGTTTTGCAGTACCTAATTGGGCCAATTCAGCTTTTTCCAAGCTTAAGCCTACTTCTTCTGCAATAACTACACCGCCAGTCAATACTGCAATGTCTTCCAACATGGCTTTACGACGATCACCGAAACCAGGCGCTTTAACTGCAGCAACTTTAACGATGCCACGGATAGTGTTAACGACTAAAGTAGCTAAGGCTTCGCCTTCAACATCTTCAGCAACAATCAATAATGGGCGACCTGATTTTGCTACGCCTTCTAAAATAGGTAACAATTCACGGATGTTGGAAATTTTCTTTTCGAAAATCAAGATGAATGGATCATCTAATTCAACACTCATGTTTTCTTGTTTGTTGATGAAGTAAGGTGACAGATAGCCACGGTCAAACTGCATACCTTCAACTACGTCCAGTGAGTTTTCTAAACCTGAACCCTCTTCAACAGTGATAACGCCTTCTTTACCAACTTTTGCCATTGCATCTGCAATGATTTGACCAACCGCTTCGTCAGAGTTAGCTGAAATTGCACCCACTTGAGCAATTGCTTTGCTGTCAGTACAAGGAGTAGCAGAAGCAACAATTGCTTCAACCGCTTTAGTTACAGCTAAATCAATACCGCGTTTTAAATCCATTGGATTCATGCCAGCAGCAACGGCTTTCAAACCTTCATTTACGATAGATTGTGCCAATACAGTGGCTGTTGTAGTACCGTCACCAGCAACATCAGAAGTGTGAGAGGCCACCTCTTTAACCATCTGTGCGCCCATGTTTTCGAATTTATCTTTTAATTCGATTTCTTTCGCAACAGATACACCGTCTTTAGTAATGGTTGGAGCGCCGAAACTTTTATCCAAAATCGCATTACGGCCTTTAGGACCTAAAGTTACTTTTACTGCATTTGCTAAAATGTTAACACCACGTGCCATACGAACACGTGCGTCATCACCAAATAATACGTCTTTTGCTGCCATTTTTGTTATTCCTAACTGATATGTGTAATTATGGTAAACGGAGGGATTTAGGGTTAACCTAAAATGCCCAAAATGTCTTCTTCACGCATAACGATGAGGTCTTCACCGTCAACTTTAACTTCGTTACCTGAATATTTGCCAAACAATACGGTATCACCTACTTTAACTTCTAGGGCACGTACAGTTCCATTATCTAATTGTTTACCATTACCTACTGCTAGTACTTTGCCTTGGCTTGGCTTTTCAGCAGCTGAACCCGGTAGCACAATACCGCCAGCAGTTGTAGTTTCTTCTTCAAAACGTTTGACGATGACTCTGTCATGTAACGGACGTATACTCATTTATATCTCCTAAACATTAAAATAACGGGAATGATTTATTAGCACTCAACTGCAATGAGTGCTAATGATAATGAACTTTTGCACACTGTCAAGTTCTTTGGCATTATCACTACTTACACACCATAAATAACATGACTTATGAATGACAACCAATTACTCCGCTACAGCCGCCAAATCATGTTGCCTCATTGCGATATTGAGGGCCAACTAAAACTGCTTGCAGCAAAGATATTAATTGTCGGTGCCGGTGGCTTAGGTTCACCCGCCGCCATGTATTTGGCAGCTGCGGGCATCGGCAACATCACAATTTATGATAATGATGAAGTAGAGTTATCCAATTTACAGAGACAGATCGCTCATCACACCCCCGATATTGGGATTGATAAAGTAATTTCAACCCAACAAACACTGAAAAAGTTAAATCCAGATGTTCAGGTGTTAGCGGTCAAACAAAGGCTAACTGGAGAACAATTGGAGCTAGAAGTCGAAAAAGCCGATGTAGTGCTTGATTGTAGCGATAACTTCACCACTCGCTTTGCTATTAATAAAGCCTGTGTGAGGCATCAAACCGCGCTTGTTTCAGGTGCAGCAATTCGCTTTGAAGGCCAGGTCTCTGTCTTTACACCGGGCACAAATAACAGCCCATGTTACAACTGCCTCTATAATAGTGATGGAGAAGAACTGCAAAACTGTGCGACGAATGGCGTTATAGCACCAATAACCGGGATCATTGGCAGTATCCAGGCTTTAGAAACAATAAAATTAATTCTGTCTGTTGGAGAGCCTTTAACTGGCCGATTATTACTACTGGACGGTTTAACAATGGAATGGAGAACAATGAAGCTAAGAAAAAATTCAGCCTGTCAAACGTGTGGAGACCAGAAAGGAGGTCTGTAAGTCAGATTAAAATAACTAATCCGACTTACAGACCTGTTACCTTACTCAAAAATAAACTTGCGTCTCTATTTATTTCTTGCCAAGCTTGCTTTTAACAAAATGAATAGCTGTTTCAGCTAAGTCATTAACAAAAGACTGGCTATCACCATGTGGCTCAGTTTCACCAAATGGCTGAGCATTTTTCTGTGTATATTTGTAGATAAAATAGCCCAACGGAGCAAAAGCTGCCGATGCAATAATCACCATGAACACAAACAATTCGAGTACACCACCCATAGTTCCCCCTCAATATTTTTAAAATGTATTATTATTTTTTTGCAGAATCCAGATAATACACTTTTTCCGACAAGAAAAACATACCAGTTAATCGTACAGTTGTTGCGTAAAAAAATAGTTCATCGTATACTTTTAGCTGGCTTACTTGATCAAGCTAGCAACTCTATTCTAATAACTACTGGAGGTTCACTATGAAATGGGAAACACCAAGCTACACTGACTTACGTTTCGGCTTTGAAGTTGACTTACGTTTCGGCTTTGAAGTTACAATGTACATCTACAACCGTTAAGCAGATTTCCTGACCTAACCGTCGGGAGTTTTAATGGATTGTATAAAGAAGGGGGCTCATTAAGAGCCCCTTTTTTTGCCTGAAAACCGTTATTCCCGTATCATTTGACCATTTATCCTTAGGCTTTCAATATGAAAATTAGAGTTCTTGGCTCGGGCGCTGGTGGCGGCTTTCCTCAATGGAATTGCAACTGCCATAATTGTCACCGTATACGTAACGATACTATGCGCGGTAAACCTCGCACCCAATCGTCTATTGCAGTCAGTACTGACAATAAAAACTGGCTACTTTTTAACACTTCACCTGATATTCGTGCTCAACTGGAGGCTTTCCCAGCTATTCAGCCCAAAGAAGGTATTCGCGACACCGGTATTAAAGCAATCATGCTGATTGATAGCCAAATTGATCATACTACCGGCATGTTAATGCTCAGAGAAGGTAAGCCATTGGATGTGTATTGCACTGACATGGTTAAGCAAGACCTGACCAGCGGCTTCCCTTTGTTTAATATGCTGGAACATTATTGCACCGTTAATCATCATCCCGTGCCTGTGGATGGTAGCAGCTTTACGATTCCTGCAATTGCTGACTTACGCTTTTATACTCAAGCTTTAAAAAGCAAAGCACCGCCTTACTCACCACACCGCCATGATCCGCACGAGGGTGACAACATTGGTGTTATCATTGAGCAAATTTCAACAGGAAAAAAAGTCTTTTACTCACCAGGACTTGGAGAAATAGAGCCTCATGTGATGGATGCCATGCAAACTGTTGACTGCTTATTGGTAGATGGAACTTTCTGGACAGACGATGAAATGTGTACCCAAGGGATTAGTCATAAGAAAGCACGTGAAATTGGGCACTTACCTCAATCAGGACCTGGCGGCATGATTGAGGTACTGAACGGCGTTACAAAATCCCGCAAGATTTTGATCCACATCAATAATACCAACCCTATTTTAGACGAAGATTCCGAGCCGCGTAAAATCCTTGATGCCGCTGGTATTGAAGTCTCTTACGATGGCATGGAAATCGATTTATAGTATTTAATAGAAGCCCACTTCTGACCCACACACTTGGAAAACACCATGAGCAATAACGATAATAAAGCATGGACAAAAACAGAATTTGAAGCCGCACTGCGTGGCATGGAAAAATATTACCATATTCATCACCCTTATCACACTCTGATGAATGACGGAAAACTCACCAAGGAACAATTACAGGGCTGGGTCGCCAATCGATTCTATTACCAAGTCAGCATCCCTATTAAAGATGCTAATATATTAGCTAACTGTCCTGACCGTGAAACCCGTGCCAAATGGATACAACGTATTTTGGATCACGATGGACACCCTGGCGATCCAGGCGGGATTGAAGCCTGGATTCAATTAGGAATAGCCGTTGGCCGATCCAGGCGGGATTGAAGCCTGGATTCAATTAGGAATAGCCGTTGGCTTGACGCGTGAAGATATTACTTCTTTAAAACACGTTTTGCCGGGTGTTCGCTTTGCGGTTGATGCTTATGTTAACTTTGCACGTAGAGCTGAATGGCATGAAGCGGCCAGCTCATCTCTCACTGAACTATTTGCGCCCAAAATTCATCAACAACGCCTGGATAACTGGCCTGAGCACTATCCCTGGGTTGATATCGAAGGCTACAATTATTTTCGGAAGCGTCTAACCGAAGCACGTCGTGATGTTGAACATGGCCTGTCCATAACCTTAGACTGGTACAAAACACGTGAGCAACAAGACCGCATGATAGAGATCTTAAAGTTTAAATTAGACGTGTTATGGACGATGGCTGATGCCATGTATATGGCCTATATCAACGATATGCCTCCTTATTTTAATATAGAGCAATAAAACTCGCCATGACGATTAACGCAGAACAACCGATTCATTTTTCTCGTACCCATCGCTTACAATGGGAAGAAGCACAGCAAAAGAACGTAATACTTTATCCGGAAGGGATGGTAGAACTTAATCAAAGCTCGGCTGAAATTCTAAAGCTCTGTGATGGCACACGCACGCTTGCACAAATTGTCAGCACCTTAGAGGCCACCTTTAGTACCTCTGGACTCACCAACGACATTACCGCTTTTCTAGAGGTTGCGATACAAAATGGCTGGATTAATCAAAACTAAACCCACTCCACCTCGTTGGCTGTTGGCAGAACTAACCTATGCTTGCCCATTGCAGTGTCCTTATTGCTCTAACCCCATTGATTACGCAAACTATAAAACAGAGCTTGATACTGAAGACTGGCTACGCGTCTTAACTCAGGCTCGTAAAATGGGGGCTGTGCAGTTAGGCTTTTCTGGTGGAGAACCATTAACCCGTAAAGACTTGCCTGAACTGGTTAAACACGCGAGAGAGCTGGGATATTACTCCAATTTAATTACCTCAGGCTATGGACTCACTGAAGAAAAGATTATCCAGCTTAAAGAGGCGGGCTTAGATCATATACAAGTGAGTATTCAAGCCAGTAGCCAGGAATTAAATGATCATATTGCGGGTACTGCCTCGTTTACTCATAAGAAAGAAGTGGCGCATCTCGTTAAGAAGCATGGCTATCCCATGGTGTTATGTGTGGTCATACACCGTGAAAATATTCATCAGATGCCAGAGATTCTAGCCATGGCAGAAGAATTGGGGGCTGATTATCTGGAACTAGCTAATACCCAATACTATGGTTGGGCGCATATTAATCGGGACTTATTGTTACCCACTCAAGCACAGTTTGAAAAAGCCGAAGCGATTGCCCAAGCTTTTAAAGAAAGAGTAGCGGGCAAGATGAAGATCTATTATGTGGTGCCCGATTTCTATGAAGACCGCCCCAAAGCCTGTATGAATGGCTGGGGTACCACCTTTTTAACCATCGCACCGGATGGCGTTGCGTTACCGTGTCATTCAGCACGTGAACTGCCAGGGCTTGAGTGTCCGAATGTAAAAGACTACAGCATTGAAGAAATCTGGAACGAATCCAAAGCATTTAGTTACTTTAGAGGCATTGAGTGGATGAAAGAACCCTGCAGCAGTTGCGACGAAAAAGAAAAGGATTTTGGCGGCTGCCATTGTCAGGCTTACTTATTAACTGGCGATATGCATAATGCAGACCCTGTCTGTAGTAAATCCCCTCATCATAAAGTGATACTGGATGCCATCGATTCAGCCGCTAAAAGTGCATTATCGGCAAATGAAAAACCCTTGACTTTCCGCAACAGTAAAAACTCAAAGTTATTATCTTAAGATGATGTCTTAGCAAGAGGGGCTTTAGCTACAACCAGTGTGGCAAAGCTCCTATCCTTTACTTTCATTATTTACTTGTGTACATTGCGATAGTTATTGATCATAATTTAAACACCAAGTAAACCAGATACCTCGACAACAAACCTTCTGTAGTCATTGTCGAGAGCTTTTATCAATGAGGCTGTTATGTTGTTGGAAATGAATGTAAAACTACACCGTGGTCATTTTAACCTGAACACGCAATTCTCGATTGACGACACGACAAGCGGCTTGTTCGGTAAATCAGGCGCTGGAAAGAGTACCGTCCTAGGCTTAATCGCTGGCACGCTTCAGCCACAGAAAGGCCAAATTGTCCTGGATGGAAAAATCCTCTTTGATAGCAATAAAGGCATCTTCGTCCCTCGTGAGCACCGACCCGTAGGCGCTGTTTTGCAGTTCGACTCGATTAATGCTAAAGAAACAGTTCGCGATAATTTAACCGATACCTTTAATCGTACGCTTAAACAGCGGCGTATTTTTAAGCTGGATTTTTTAATCGAGCTTTTAGAATTAGGGTCTATCCTTGATTATGGCATTGAATTACTTTCAACTGGCGAACGTCAACGCGTTGCGCTGGCTCGCTCCTTACTCAAAGCCCCCAAGCTATTACTCTTAGACGAAACATTTGCCGCAATTGGTAACGATTTCAGAAGACAACTGCTCCCCATTTTAAAACGCCTACAGTATGAAATGGGCTTGCCCGTGCTTTACGCCAGTCAGTCGTTAGGTGAAATCCTGGAGTTAACCGATCTGCTTATCGTATTGGAACAAGGCAAAGTATTACACAAAGGCTCACTACTTGAAGTGGCCAAGCATGAAAATATGCTCCGGTATCTGGGTATCCGGCAAATTGATAATCTGCTGCCAGTGACTATACGCAGCCATGATAGTGAAGCGGGTTATAGTCTTGCTGATAGTTTTGGCACTCCGCTAACCTTACCCCTTCGACCCCATTTAAGCATCGGCAGCCAGGCCCAAGTTTCGATTTGCTCCAATGATATTGCCCTGTCCCGTCAGTATATCAATGGTATTTCGATACAAAATCAGATTAAGGGACAAATCTGTGCACTGATCCCCAATGGCGAAAGTCTGATCGTGCAAGTGGATTGTGGAGCTACCTTATTAGCCGACATTACGCCTGGCGCCTGTCGGGATATGGATTTAAAAGAAGGAGATAACATCCACTGCCTGATAAAAACACGGGCTATTAATTATCTGGCCGAAATCGATGCACGCCCCTACCATCGTGTGCTTAGCCATGGCGATGGTCATTATTATCTGGGTACAAACGGATAAACACCTGAGTCAAAAAACACCGCATAGTATATGCAACTTCGCTCAATACAATTATGAATCTTAAATACCTATTATTTCACTATAAATAACAATCTATCTCCGCATACATTATTTACTTTTAGTTATAACGATTTATAATGCAGGTAACCCCACCCACATAAGCTAAAGGTGCCTTCATGATAAAACGACAACGTAATACAAAAGTGGCTGTCAGTAATGCAGTTAAACTAATGATAGCTGGAGGGCTTTCAATCAGTGCGGTACAAACTATTCAAGCCGCTGAACCAACGCCACCTACTCCGCCTCCAACGTATACCCGCGCACCTATGGCAGCCTATAATTTTGCTATGGATGATGCTTTGCTGGGCAACAGTTATGAAAAGCCGATATGGAATTTACATGACACCTTACATTTGCCTGACTGGCTAACTGTTGGAGTTGAAAACCGTACTCGCTATGAAACTTTAAGTGACTCGTTTAAACCTAGCCAAAAGTATCCCGCTATTAAAGCGGGTGGTGGCGACCAACAAATTGCCATTCAAAGCGATATCTGGATACAAGCAAAATTTGGTAAATTCCGCTTCGCTACTGAATTTATGGATTCACGGGCACTGCAATCTGATGCAGGCACCAATAAAACGCCAAATCCACCCAATAACACCATGGTTGATACTGCTGACTTTACCCAAGCGTATGCTTCATGGGCTGATCAAAATGCGTTTTATAGTGGTTATGGCGTAGAAGTCAAAGCCGGCCGGCAAACCATGGATCTGGGGAGTCGCCGCTTGGTAGCCAGACCCATCTATCGTAATACCGTCAACAACTTTACCGGCTTACGTATCAGGTTACTGGATTATGATCGTTGGCAATTTAATGCCTTTGGCACAATGCCTGTCATCCGTTACCCCAACTATCTCACCACGCCAGCGGGCGGCAATCCTAACCTGATAGCTCCTAATGCAGACTTATTGGTTAATGGTAATCAACAATGGGATAGAGAAGATACTCAAACGTTTTTCTCGGGTGGTATTTTAGAAGGCTATAACGTCATTAAAAACATCAACTCCGAAGTATTCTTATACAATCTTAACGAAGGCGATAGCACCAACAACCCGACCCGTAATCGCCAGTATTTCACACCCGGCCTACGTTTTTATATAAGACCGAACAAGGGTGACTTTGATTTTGTTGCAGAAGGCATGGGGCAGTTTGGTACCGTGCAATACAACACTTCGGTTAATAATCAACAACAAAACCATCAGGCCTGGTCTGAACACGTTGAAGCAGGCTACAGTTTTGACCTGCCTATGAATCCCCGCTTTCTTGTAGAATATGATTGGGCCAGTGGCAGTAAAAGCTCCAAGTACTCAAAAGGGGCAACCGATGGCCGATTCGACCCACTCTATGGTGCATCTGATCTTGACTTTGGTTCAAGCAGTATCTACTCTTCCTTTCAACGTAGCAATATCAACTCGCCTGGGGCGCGTTTTAATTTTACCCCGCGTTCCAATGTCATCATATCTTTACAAAACCGTGCCGTTTGGCTGGCCTCTTCAGGTGACTGCTGGGGTGGCCCTTCCTGTTCATCTGCCGTTTCTCCGGGTTTAATTGGTAATACCAAGGGAACCAGTGGTAGTTATGTAGGTGATCAAATCGGCGCTTCAACCCGTTATAATTATAACAGTAGCTTTAACATTGAAGCAGGTTGGTTCCATTTGTTTAAAGGCCAGTTTGCTAAAACGGGGATATCCACCGTTTCATCTACCTCAAATGCCAACGCCCCCGGCGTCTCAACACCCGGTGGTGATACAAATTATTTCTATGTCACCAGCCAGCTTAGATTTTAAAATCACATAGAAGATATTTTTCATATTGCGTTCAAGACATTACTGAATCTATTAAAGAGGGCTTTAATTTATGTTTAAAAACACTACACATTCTTTGTGCCTGAGTTTACTGTTACTAACATTGAGTCACAACTCATTAGCGGCGACGACCTTAGTGGCTGTTGCAGCCAACTTTAGTAAACCCATGACTGAAATTGCCGCCGAGTTTGAGAAATCAACCGGACATACGGCTAAATTATCTTTTGGCTCATCAGGTAAATTTGTCTCTCAAATTGAAAATGGTGGCCCGTTTGAAGTGTTGTTATCAGCCGATGAAAAAGGCCCGGAGAAACTAGAGAAATCCGGCTTTGGCGTACCTAATACCCGCTTTATATACGCACTTGGAAAGCTCGTTTTATGGTCAACAACCCCAGGTTATGTTGATGATCAAGGCAAAATTCTCAGCACAGGTGGCTTTAAACATATTGCAATAGCCGACCCAAAGCTGGCACCTTATGGGGTTGCTGCCGTTGAAGTCTTAAAGAAAAAAGGGCTCTTCGATAAACTGCAACCCTTATTTGTACTAGGTGAAAATATAGCACAAACCCAGCAGTTTGTTAGTACATCCAATGCAGAACTCGGTTTTGTGGCTTTATCCCAAGTTATAGAAAACGGAAAGATAGGCAGCGGCTCAGGCTGGATAGTCCCTAGCAATGAACATTCACCTATTCAGCAAGGCGCAATCCTCTTAAAAAATGGCGCAGAGAACCCTGCTGCCGTGGCTTTAATTAACTATTTAAAATCTAAACCTGCTATCGCTATTATCGAAAAATACGGTTACGATTTACCTAAATAGCCAAACTGTCATTCATGCTTACGTCTGCCGATCTTGATACCTTATTACTCACTTTAGAGGTGGCCAGTCTGGCCACCATATTTATGCTCCTGATCGGCACGCCGTTGGCCTGGTGGCTAGCACGTACAAACTCAGTTTTTAAAGGGCTCATTAATGCCATTGTTTCCTTACCCTTGGTACTTCCTCCGACTGTATTAGGCTTTTATCTTCTGGTACTCATGGGCCCTGCGGGTGTTATAGGAAAACTCACCACCGAATTGGGCTTAGGCACTTTGCCCTTCACTTTTCCGGGTCTGGTCATTGCTTCGGTGCTGTATTCCATGCCCTTCGTAGTACAACCCTTACAAGCCGCGTTTACCAGCATTGGCGAACAACCATTAGAAGCCGCCGCCACCCTCCGCGCCAGTCCTTTAGACAGTTTTTTTAGTATCATTGTCCCGTTAACAAAACCGGGCTTTTTAACCGCGTCTATTTTAGGCTTTACCCATACAGTGGGAGAGTTTGGTGTGGTCTTAATGATTGGCGGTAATATTCCGGATAAAACCCGCGTTGTTTCCGTACAAATCTACAATCATGTTGAAGCGCTAGAATACACTGAAGCACACTGGTTGGCGGGTTGTTTATTAGCCTTCTCTTTTACCGTATTACTGATACTGTATACCGTATTAAAAACCCAACCTAACGTGCAACAACTGAAATAATGCCAGCGATTACTGCCCGCTTTCAACTTGCTTATGATCAATTTAGTCTGGATGTTGATTTACTACTCCCCAGCACAGGCATCACTATTCTCTTTGGTCCATCCGGTTCAGGTAAAACAACCTTATTACGCTGCATAGCAGGACTGGAAAAGGCTCCAACCGGTTTCCTTGAAATTAATGGAACAATTTGGCAAGACAGCGAACAAAACGTATTTTTACCAACTTATCAACGTAATCTGGGGTATGTCTTTCAGGAAGCGAATCTGTTTCC
>Ga0194062_1000122_pt1 | contig 31778 bp, 34 predicted proteins | sample SepL2225m_MetaG_FD_155481 | JGI IMG/M metagenome (GOLD analysis project Ga0194062, IMG submission 155481) | Anoxic zone freshwater microbial communities from boreal shield lake in IISD Experimental Lakes Area, Ontario, Canada - Sep2016-L224-25m | ecosystem: Environmental > Aquatic > Freshwater >... | reverse complement strand
AGTAAATCCACCGAATGGCGCATAACCAAAATGGTAATAGCCCCTAGCGCTACAGCCACTCCCAGCACTCCACCTAGCGCAGTAGCTGGTGGCACATCAGGTACCTACGGTATGTCATTCTGTGGCCGTTTTGACCCAACTAATAAAAGCTCATGTTCAACATTCAATGGTAGTACTGTATTTGATGTAGGCGGCAATCCATCATCTAGTATCAACTATAATTTCACCGTTCCAGACATCGCAGCTGGTACCAAAATATGTTTTGCCTTTTCTATTTATCCTAGTCAAAGTGATCCATTAAACACTAGTTCATCATCAGGCGGTAGTGATCTATGGAATCATGCCACCTATGATCCAGCTCGTAACTGTATAGTCGTCGTTAAAAAACCAAAGACTCAAATATGGGGCGGTGATCTATGGACTACAAGCTCAACTAACAATGCGGTTAATACCAGTAACTCCGTTAAAAGTGGTTATAGATTCGGCAGTTGGGATGAATACGGTATTCTAGCTCCAGGTTCTATATCAGGTATAGCTTCTGGTTCAGCCTTTGCCGGCGCCTCTGGTTTATCGGCTGGTAGTATATGTAACTACAGTACACTTACATTCACGAATGGTGCTAATGCAGCTTGCTCTAACCTAGGCAGCTATACTGGTTCCCATACTATGCCTAGTGTCGAAGCTAACTTTCCTGGTGGTACAGCCATTACTAGTGGTTCAATTACGGTTGATAGTTATTTTCATAATTAAATGGTTAGATTAAATAGTTGAGGGGATAATAAAAATGAATACATCAAAGAAAACCAGATCCAGAATAGTGTTAAGCCTACTAGGTTTTGTCATGGCTACGTTTTTAACTATACCCTTTAACACGATTGTGGCGCATGCATATATATATAGCGTACCAGTCGATGTTGTTTTGGTTATTGATAGATCGGGTAGTATGAGCGGTACGCCACTTAGCTCGGAAAAAACTGCAGCTAGCGCGTTTATCGATTCGATGGATTCAACTCAGGATCAGGTTTCGGTACTGGCATTTGATAGCTCGTCGTCGCTCCAAACACTTACTAATAATTTTTCTACTGCCAAGAGCTTTGTCAATGGCATAAGTGCAGGCGGTGGAACGAGCTATTTACCCGCACTAAACGCAGCGGGTAATGAGTTGGCCAGCTCACGCGCACGTTCTGATAGTATGAAAGTTATAGTATTCATGTCAGATGGTGGCCCAAGCGAGAGTTCGGTATCAATATTAGCAAAAACCACCGCGCTCAAAGCCAGTGGAATACAAATATTTACAATCCAACTAGGTAGTGGTGATGCCGCACTGCTCAAGAGTATGGCTTCTTCATCATCAGGTACTGATGATCATTACTATAATGCGCCATCAGCTTCTCAGTTGGCTGGTATTTATGTTGCGATTGCTGGTCTGTTGCATTCAGCTAATGTTACTTATATAGGCACTCGTAATGGTGATTTAACTTTAAACACTAGCACGCTTTCACCAAATAAATCAGTCATATTAAAAGTAACTGGTACGGTGACTATCGCTGGTAACCAAACCAACAACCCAGATAATAATGGGGCGGGGTATAAGGATATATCACAGTTACCGCAGTTAGTTATTATTGCTAATAAAATAGTGATTAATAGCGGCGTTACTAATGTAGATGCTTGGTTGGTTGCCGATACGGTTCAGACTTGTGATTACACTGGTACCCCGACTATAAATACCTGTACCCAAAAACTCACAGTAAACGGCCCAGTTATGGCTAATCATTTAAATCTACTGAGGACTGCTGGTTCTGGTGTTGGTACGCCAGCTAGCGGTTATCCTGCCGAGGTATTTAACCTAAGGGCAGATGCTTATTTGTGGGCAGCAGCTCATGCTACCACGATTGATCGAGCTCAGACGGTTTATAGTATCGGGCTACCACCAAGATTCTAGTCTACATATAGCTTGCTTTTTGTGCTTATGTTTATGTATAATAGGGGTAATATGGCATTACTAAAGGGATTGGGCGACTTTTTTGCGCTAGACATAGGAACTACTGCAGTACGAGTAGTACAGCTTTCTGAGTCAGGTCCAGATATCTGGAATCTAGACCATTATGGTTATGCGCCTGTCGATGAAAAGGTAACTAGTAGTAATTCAGCCGACGATATCCGTCGTCTGGGCGAAATTATTATGACCGCAGTTGGCCAAAGTGGTATCAAGAAAAAGAACGTAATAATTGGGTTACCATCTAGCAAAACATTTACGACCGTTATAGACGTACCGACCATGGGTATGGCGGAACTAAAAGGTACGATGAAATATCAGATCGAACAGTATATTCCTATGTCGATCGAAGATGCCAAAGTTGACTGGGCCTTACTTGGGCAATCACTTCATGATCCTAAACAACAAGAAGTGCTATTAGCTAGCACTGCCAATAGCTATGCCGAAGAACGATTGGAATTTGTTGAAGGATTAGGGTTTAATGTGATCGCCGCCGAACCAGATCCTATCGCTATGATACGCGCGCTACTACCAACTGGCGTTCAGGATGCTCGATTAATTATAGATATGGGTGAGCGATCAACTGATTTAGCGATCACTTACGGTGGTACACCTAGATTAGTTCGCACTATTCCAACTGGTCTAAAAACGCTTATCAAAGCTGCTGTTCAGAACTTGAATGTCCAGGAAGACCAAGCCAGGCAGTTTATTCTAAAGTTTGGGCTAACTCCAGACAGGCTAGACGGTCAAGTGTATCGATCAATCGAGAGTATACTAGATAATTTCTCAACGGAACTAATTAAATCCATTAAATTTTTCCAAACTCGTTATCCCAATGTAATTGTTGGCGGTATTTTACTATCTGGGTTTTCAGCAGTAGTGCCTCAATTTGGTGCTTATGTAACTGCCAAAACTAATATCGCATCAAGTGTAGCTAATCCATGGCAAAAAGTTCATGTCGCTCAAACTGATCAACAACAACTAGGTCCGATTGCGTTTGAATTCGCGACAGTTATTGGTCTTGCCCAGAGGAAGAATTCATAATGATTGAGATAAATTTAGTCCCTGATGTCAAGCAAGAGCTAATAAAAGCACAACGTATACGTTCAGCTGTTATTACAGTCTCTATTGCTGTTTGCGTAGTGTCAATTGCGGCGGTTATATTACTCGTTCTTTATATTTATACAGTCCAGGCAGTTAGAAGTGGTATCGCTGATAATTCTATAAAGCAAGGTAACAGTCAGTTGGGCAATGTTAAGGATTTATCAAAAACTCTTACGATTCAAAATCAGCTAACCAAGATATCAGCGCTTAATAGCAGTAAGAAAATCGATTCTCGTATATTTGATTTACTATCCGCTGTTATCCCACCGTCTCCTAACGACGTTAAGTTTTCTAATCTAGCAATTGACTCTACCGCCAAGACGATATCGATCGACGGACAGGCAGCTAATAGTTATGCGGCATTAGAAATATTCAAGAAAACTATTGGTGGTACAAGCGTTAAATACGATGACGGTAATGGTAATTCGATTACTACACCTATAGCTTCTAATATAAGCATTAAGGATGTTAGTTATGGTCAGGATTCGTCAGGTGTTAAAGTACTTCGTTTTACTATCAGTTTCACTTATGATGAAGCGGTGTTTGCCCCTTCCTCAAAGAACTTGTCATTTATAGTTACAATTAACGGCGATGTTACAGACTCGTATTTAGGTGTACCAACTTTCGTTGATCGCGCCAAAGATTTAACGGGAGGGCAGTAATATGAAGCCAAAAGACACAACAGCTATACGTAAACGCACTCAAATAGCCATGGCTAATCGCACTATGTTCTTGTGGGTTGCTGGTGCATCAGTCTTGTTTGGATTTGCGTTAGTGGCAGCAATATTTTTAACACAGATGCTCCTATTCAATGAAAGAGTATTACACGAAAAAGATATCACTGTTTCTGTTCTTAAGCCTGACTACGATAGTATAAAACCACTAGAAGCACAAATTAGAGTGTTGGATACTAATCAGGCTCTTATAGATTCCAAAGCTAATTCAACTGATAATGCTGTTCAGGTTATTTTGGATGCTTTGCCATCCGAAGCGAACTCATTAGCGCTTGGATCTTCACTCCAGAAAAAGCTGCTAGAACCCGTAACTGGTCTATCGATAGAATCTATATCTATTAATCCTGTCGTAGGTATCGAGACCTTGGATAATAATTCAACTATAAGTGTTGTGTCGGATGTAGCCGGTATGCAGAATTTTATATCTTTTAATATAGCAGTTAGTGGTACCCGGGATTCCATAAAACAAATGCTAATAAACTTAGAACGCTCAATCCGCACCATTGATGTAGTGTCGGTGACAATAGAAAATCAATCAACTATAGGTAATGATGGACAGGCTAGCGACCATATATTAGTGAAGGTTCAAGGTCAAGCGTTTTACGAACCAGTTCGCATAGTAGAGTTAAAGGATAAAACGGTAAAATAATGAAAAAAACAGATATAGCGATGATAATCCTCATAGCCTCTATTAGTGTTGTTGTGGCTTTCTTTGTCGCAAAGGGTGTCTTTGGTGATGTTTATAATGGCAAGGCTACAGTAAAAACTATCGACAAGATCGATTCATCAATTACTCAACCATCGCCGGATATATTTAACAAGAATGCTATTAACCCAGCTGTTCAGGTTGAAATTAGCGGGACGAAATAGGGGGCGTTAATTATGGCGCTTCTAACTGGTGACATACAGGAAAAACTGGTTAGCCTTCTCATTGATGAGGGTTTGGTTGAAGCTAGCGTGTTGCAAGAAGCCAAGCTTTTGTCTACAAAGACTAATAAGCCACTACTAGGATTACTAACCGAGGAAAAGATCGTTGATGACGAGCTATTAACTCATGCTATTGCTCATGTATCTGGCGTGCCTTATGTCAGTCTAGTTAATAGTGTTATCGAACAAGATATCCTTAATCTATTGCCCGAAGATATAGCCGAGCGCTTTATGGCGGTACCACTAGCCGAAGTCCAAAATCGTCTAGCAGTAGCTATGATCGATGCTAATAATGTTCAAGCAGTTGATTATTTGTCTAGTCGCATAGAACGACCGTTAAAAGTATTTATGGCATCCGAAGCGGGTGTACGTCATGTTTTAGGTCTATATAAAACCGACCTATCAAGTGTCGATGAAGCAGCCCAAGTTAGCCAAGCCGAGGCTACCCAAGAATCTAACAAAGAAGTTAAAACAATTGTTCAAGATTCTCCAATCAGTAAGGCCTTGAGTACGATTTTAGAATACGCGCTTAGGTCTCGGGCGAGTGATATTCATGTCGAACCGTTGGAAAAATCCTTGCGAATTCGCTGTCGAGTTGATGGAATGTTGCGCGAAATTATGCAATTACCAAAGAGTATCGAGCCAGCGCTAATTAGTCGTATCAAGATTTTGTCTAATCTGAAAATCGACGAACACCGCACACCTCAGGATGGTCAGTTTACTGTCAAAATAATTAACAAAGAAGTTGATTTACGTATTGCAATCAGTCCAGTTATATGGGGTGAACAAGCGATCTTGCGTTTGCTGGATAAAACAGGTAATAGCTTTGATTTGCAGGAAATGGGCTATGCAGGTCGCGCACTGAGGACTATCCGAAAGGGTATTCGCCAGCCTAACGGAATGGTTCTAACTTCTGGACCTACTGGTAGTGGTAAAACTACCAGCTTGTATGCTTTGATCAAAGAAATAAAAAGCGACAGTGTTAATATCGTTACCCTCGAGGATCCAGTTGAGTATAAGATGGATGGCGTAAACCAAATCCAGGTCAATACAGATGTAGGCCTAACGTTCGCCAGCGGTCTAAGGTCTATACTTCGTCAAGATCCAAACGTAGTGATGGTCGGAGAAATTCGTGATAGCGAGACTGCTAATCTGGCAGTGCAAGCTGCTTTGACGGGGCACTTAGTATTCAGCACGCTACACACAAACAGTGCAGCTGGCGTTCTACCGCGACTTTTGGATATGGGAATTGAACCTTTCTTGATTGCTAGTACTGTGAATACAATTCTTGGTCAACGTCTGGTTCGTCGTGTAGCTAGGAGGCGCGAAGAATTTCAATCCAGCCCAATCGAAACCAAAAATATATTGGATGTAGTCGGGCATTTGTTGCCGAAAACAAAAGAAGATGTCGCTAGGGTTTCTGATGATTTTGGGTACAAAGGCTTGCCCTTAGCTGGTCAAAGCGCTTATACTCTAGTTAAGGGCGTTGACACTCGTCAGGATCCGGCTCCAATGGGCTATAGCGGTCGAGCTGGTCTTTACGAAGCGATGGATGTTAACGAAGAAATTCAAAAATTGATAGTTGCCAGAGCCACCAGTGCTGATATCCAACGTAAGGCTCAAGAACAAGGTATGGTAACGATGCGCCAAGACGGCTACCTAAAGGTATTACAGGGCATCACTACTATCGAAGAAGTTAATCGCGTAACAACTGATACGTTATAGAAGAAGGGTGGATGTAATGAATAATAATCAGGAATTAAAAATCGAAACATTGCTAGAGGAAGTAGTACGTAGGAAAGCCTCGGACTTACATCTTCAGGTTGGATTACCACCAATGCTACGCGTGGACGGTGCATTAACTCCGTTTATTGGATTCAATCCACTTGACGAACAGGCCGTCGAAGGTTTGGTTTTTGCTACCCTAGACCAGGATCAACGTCAGATATTATTAAAAGACAAAGAATTTGATTTTAGCTTTGCGTTTGGAACATTAGGGCGTTTTCGTGTTAATGCCTATCATGAACGTGGTAATCTGGCGGCTGCACTGCGCTTAATTCCTAACGAAATAAAAACAGTTACCGAACTTGGATTACCTAACATAGTAATGGGCTTTGCTGATTATCCGCGTGGTTTAGTTCTAATTACTGGGCCAACTGGTAGTGGTAAATCTACGACACTAGCGGCTCTAGTGGATAAAATTAACAGTGAACGATCACAGCATATTATAACTATCGAAGATCCGATTGAGTTTACTCATAAGTCTAAAAAATCAGCCGTAGTTCAACGTGAAGTTCATTACGATACGTATAGTTTTAGCGCTGCGCTTCGTTCTAGTCTTCGCCAGGATCCAGATGTCGTTTTAATCGGTGAGATGCGCGATCTCGAGACTATCAGTGCGGCTATCACAATTGCCGAGACTGGTCACTTGGTGTTTGCGACCCTACACACTAATAGTGCCTCACAATCAATCGATCGTATGATTGATGTATTCCCACCGCATCAACAACCGCAAATTCGTGCCCAATTGTCGAACATTCTGATGGCTATTTGTTCACAGCGACTAATCCCATCAATTGGTGGTGGGCGAGTAGTGGCTGCCGAAGTTCTAGTTACGAACCCAGCCGTGCGAAACATTATACGTGAAGGTAAAACTCATCAATTAGATGCTGTTATTCAAACTGGTGCTGACCAGGGGATGCAGACTATGGACCGTACTCTTGTTAGTTTGGTTCAAAATGGCACCGTAACATACGATAACGCCTACGAAGTCGCTGTTGATTTAACTGAATTCCAAAGGTTAATGCGGGGATAATGAATGAAAAAGTTTAATTATGAAGCGCGTGACCAGACAACTAACAAAGTCACTAAATCAGTAGTTCAGGCTGATTCGGAAAGCGCTGCTGCACGATTATTGATCAAGCAAGGTTTTATACCACTCAATATCAAGGAGCAGAACGATAATAATAATTTTATTACTCGCATAACTGGCAAGATCACGACCAAAGATAGGATCGTGTTTACTCGGCAGTTAGCTACTTTGATTGGGGCTGGTATACCACTGTCGCAAGGTTTATATACTGTGTTAGAACAAACACAGAACAAACAGATGCAGGCAATCGTTCAAGAGGTGGCATCATCTGTCGAGGGTGGCAAGACGTTATCTGAATCTTTTGGTAAACATCCGGATGTATTTGATGTTGTCTTTTTGTCATTAGTTGGTGCTGGTGAAGTGTCTGGTACATTAGACCAATCCCTACAGAGGATAGCTGCTCAGCAGGAAAAAGATGCTAATACTATGGGTAAAATCAAAGGCGCATTAACTTATCCAATCATAGTTTTAGTAGTTATATTTGCCGTTGTTATTTTTATGCTATTAACCGTTGTGCCACAAGTCCAAAAACTTTACCATGATCTAAAAAAGACATTACCATTCCTAACGCAGATTATGGTTAGTGCAGCTGATTTCTTAACTCATTTCTGGTGGATAGTTATTGTAGCGGTGATAGTAGGCGGATATTTCCTAATACAGTTTTCTAAAACGAGTACCGGTGTTAGAGCTATGGATATCTTTAAACTGAAAGTCCCAGTATTTAGCCAGATGTTTAGAAAATTATATATGGCGCGGTTCATGCGTACTGGCCAGACATTACTAAGTACTGGCGTTAGCATGCTTGATATGCTTAGATTAACATCTAAATCAGTTAATAACTCGGTTATCGAAGAGAGTATAACGCGTGCTGCTGATAAAGTTAAGGGTGGCAAGGCGTTGTCTGTCGCGCTTAAACCCGAAGCTATAATTTTACCGCTGGTTCCGCAGATGATTAGCATTGGTGAGCAATCTGGTCGAATCGACGAGATGATGGGTAAGGCTGCTCAGGTATATGAGGAAGAGCTCGATGAACAGATCAAAACTATATCGACAGCGATCGAGCCTATTCTGATGGTAGTACTGGCTGTTGTAGCTGGTAGTATGGTCGGTGCAATTCTAATGCCTATATATAGCCTAGTAAATGGAATAAATGTATAGACATTGTTTTGTCGGTATAGTATTATAAGCTCAAGCGTTAATACGTTAACAAAGATTCATAAGAAAGGTGGAAGAAATTCTAATGAGTATTAAACAAAAAGAAAAAGGCTTTACAATTATCGAAGTTGTATTAGTACTAGCTATTGCTGGTCTGATATTTATGATGGTATTTGTAGCATTGCCTGGGTTACAACGTGCTCAACGTGATACTCAACGCAAAAACGATATGGCCCGTATGATGACACAGCTATCTAGCTATTCATCTAATAACCGTGGTGCTATACCTGTCGACCTAATAACTCCAGCTGCTACTAGTTTTGTTTTGAATTATCTTGGCGGAACTGCAGCGAACACTGCGGGGGGTGAGTATTTAGAACCTTCAACTGGTCTTGGTTATACGTTCATTACAGTTAACACAGCCATCCCGGCTGCTCCAGCCCTAGGAGCGATATACTATGATACTTCGGCACACTGTGGTGTTGATGGTGCACTTGTTGCTGATACGGCTCGCAAGTTTACTCTCAGGACTAGACTTGAAGGTCAAAAAGCAAACGTACCATACTGTATCGATAATCGTTAAGAATTAGTAACTTATAAATCAAAAGCCCGGTATCATATCCGGGTTTTTTGGTTCCCAATTAATTAAAAATGTTATGATAGTGCTTGTGGAACAAATAATTATATATTTGGCGTTGGTTTTATTCGGTCTAGTATTGGGCAGTTTTGCTGGTGCATCGATATGGCGATTACGCGCATCACAATTAATTCAGGATAAAAAAGACGGCGAGCGTGTCGATTGTGTTGAATATAAAAGTCTTAAAAAGTTGGCTAAAAATTCAATATTAAACGATAGGTCACGTTGTTTGCATTGCTCGTACGTGCTTCGATGGTATGACCTAATTCCACTGTTTAGTTGGTTATCTCTGGGTGGGAAATGCCGTAAGTGTCATGAGCCTATCGGTTATCTAGAACCAGCAATCGAAATTTGTGTTGCGCTATTTTTTGTTATTTCTTATATGTTCTGGCCTGTTGTACTTGTTAGTCAATTAGAGATTGCACGTTTTATTATTTGGCTGTTAGCTGGTGTTGCCCTGGCTATCTTATTCGTATACGATGCAAAATGGTATTTATTACCGAACCGTGTGAATTTTACGATAATAGGGTTTGGGGTTATAAATGCGATTTTAGCGATTCTATCGTCTTCGGATAGAGTCAGCACAGTAGTCAGCATAATCGGATCTGTAGCTATATTGAGTGGTATATATTGGGGCTTGTATCAAATTTCTAGTGGTAAATGGATTGGCTTTGGTGATATAAAACTTGGGTTGGGGCTGGCTTTGCTATTGGCTGATTGGAAATTGGCTTTTATTGCGCTATTCGCCGCTAATTTAGTTGGTTGCATGATTGTTTTGCCGTCTGTAGTTACGGGTAAATTAAAACGGGATTCACACATACCGTTTGGCCCGTTATTAATCGTCGGCTATATATTAGCGGGACTGTATGGTCACTATCTAATCAATCTGCTCTTTTTGTAGAGCCTCTATTAAATAGCTTATGTTATAATTGTATACAAATGAAGTCCTTATCTACGTCTGGATTTACTATTATTGAGGTGATGCTAGTCCTAGCCATATCTAGTTTGTTGACTATGGGAGCTATTATCGGTCTTAGCGGATCACTAAATACCCAACGGTATCGTGATAGTGTATCGTCGCTCCAGTCACTGATACAAAAACAATTTTCGGATGTTAATAATGTTAGTAATGTTGATAGCACTTTGAATTGCGCGGTCGTGGCCGGTGCTCCTGTATTAACAGATGCAGGGGTGAATGTATCTAAGGGTAAAACGGATTGTGTCATATTGGGTAAGTTAATCACAACTAACGATGGCAAGACTGTTTTTACTTATAATGTCATCGGTGCTGCCATATCTGGTGCGTTTACTGGTGATGTTGCTATGCTGCAAGCTTCTAAAATAATACTAAATTCGGTAGGTGTTGAATCGTATGATCTAGAATGGGGCGCATCGCTGAAGAACATTAATGGAACCGTAGCTAAATTCTCAGTATTAATAGTTCGCTCGCCAGCCAGTGGTGCTATTAGGGCTTTCATTGATCCGGCTATCGGTATTGCATCTAGTGGCGATACGATCAATTTACGGAATATTATTACCGCCGGTAAATTACAGTCTCAACTAAAAGTGTGTGTTAAATCTGATGGCTCTATACGATCCGATAGAACGGCTATATTTATTAAGGCGGGGGCGGCCAGTTCTAGTAGTGTCGAAACGCAAGGGGAGTCAACAAGCGGATGTTAGCTTTTAAAAAAGGCAATAATCGTGGCGATACCTTAATTGAAGTGTTATTTGCTATCACTATCTTTAGTTCAGTAGCGGTTGCTAGTATAGTCATAATGAATCAGGGTGTTACGGTTGCTCAGCGAGCCCTAGAGATTACGTTAGTTCGTCAGGAAATAGATTCACAGGCCGAAACATTGCGGTATTTAAACGCAGCATATATAAGCGCCTATCAATCAACTGCTACGGCTGGTAGCTATACCGGTCCAGCGGCACAATGGAAATCGATACGTGATAATAATCTAGTGACGACTATATCAGCTTTTGGTAGTAGCCCTACTTGCGGGACTCCTCAGGCTAGGAGTTTTATATTGAATACTAATAACGTTACTCCTGTATCACTAAACGGTGCTACTTATGCGGTTCCGTCGACATTTTCTCAGGTGCGCTATAATGCGGCCGGGGCATTCACTTCGGCTGATGGCATATGGATAGAGGCGATTCATTCGGTTGCGTCTATTGATACTTTTCAATCCGATGCTGGCTATATAGATTTTCATATTCGAGCATGTTGGACTAGTGCTGGTCAGTCGGCGCCATTAACTATAGGTACAATCGTGAGGTTATATGAACCAATTTAATAAGAAATCCGGATTTACGATGGTAGAACTAATGCTAGCCATGAGCTTTGTCGCGGTTTTAATGGTCACTATTGCTATGATCGTTATTCAGATTGGTTCGACCTATGAAAGGGGATTAACACTCAAGGAAGTTAATCAATCCGGCCGCGCTATATCTAGTGAGTTGCAACAAAATATCAATAGCGGTCTACCGTTTGAGCTAATAACTTGTACTGGCGCCAATACGTGCAATTATATGAATAATAACACTAGCGGTGGTCGTCTATGTATTGGTCAATATAGCTATGTTTGGAATTATGGTAATGCTATAAATAATAACACTACTACAAATAAATACGTTGGTTCTAATACCGTGATACGTTTTGTTAAAGTCCTAGATTTGAATGCGGATTATTGCGCGACTGCATCGAAAGACATCATAGTTGCTGATGCTGTGGAGTTATTAGATGTCAGTCAACATAATCTAGCGATCCAAGGTTTTTCTATGAGCAATTCATCGAGTGATCCAAGAACTGGACAACGATTATACAGCATAGGGTTTCTACTGGGCACTAATGAGTTGAATACAGTAGTGCCATATACTGCTGGCGTACAGGCTAGATGCAAGACACCGAAAGAACTCAATACCGCCGATGCCGCGTACTGTTCAATTAACAAGTTCAATGTAGTAATACGCGCTGGTAGTGTAAAATAAAGTAATGATGGGGGTGATATGGTAATAGATAACAAACAGAGAGGTGCCGCATCATTAATAGTGGTAATATTCACGGTTTTGATTCTGTCTCTTATTATAGTTAGTTTTGTGCATATAATGCTTAGCGATCAACAACAAGCTACATCAAATGATCTATCACAGAGTGCCTATGACTCCGCCCAAGTCGGGGTCGAGGATGCTAAACGGGCCATACTTCGCTACCAGAATATATGTGACACTGGTACGTTAGCTGCGTGTAATGCCGCCTATACTGAATTAACGTCTTCTACATGCAATCATGCAAATTCAATAGTGACCGACAGCGCGGCGTATAATGCTACAACCCTAGAAGTTAAAGTACAAACTAGTACATCTAATAATCTCGATCAAGCCTATACGTGTGTCAAAATCACACTTGATACATTTGATTATATTGGCGACCTCAAAAAAGATGAGAGTCGCCTGATACCACTCATAGGCGATTCACCATTCAACACCATAAAAATCGAATGGTTTAATGCGGCTGATATCCAAGGGCTAGGTTCGGCAGTTAATGTTCCGGGTAATCCAACTTCATTACTAACTCTGCCGTCCTGGACTGGGACATTAATTTCTCCTACTAATTATCCCGCCGTAATGCGTACGCAGCTTATACAATATAATACTTCTGGGTTTAAACTAGCTGATCTTGATACCAACACCGGAGGAGGGTTTAACAGCACGATGTTTTTATACCCATCGAATGTTAGCACTATACCGGCCACTGGGTTTCCATCGGCTCGCATAACACCTACGTTTAGCCCATACAGAGTAGTATGCAACTCCGCTAATTTATTAGCTAATGGCTATGCTTGCTCGGCTACTATAAAACTGCCAATGACACAGTCTGCCGGGGCTAGAAGTGCTTATTTAAATCTGGAATCTTTATACAAAGAATCTCACTACAAGATAAGCATGTGCAATAATATCTGTAATACGGTTGCTGCGGCCGCTGGGGCTGATGGGCTCATTAGGTTTCATGCCATTCAACCCGAAGTCGATTCGACTGGTCGGGCAAATAATCTGTATAGGCGAGTTGATGCTAGGATTGGGCTAGGTGATATAACGTTCCCTTATCCAAAAGCAGAGATTGACCTTACTAATAATTTCTGCAAGAATTTCCAAGTTACCGACAATCCAGTCGATTATGTTAACTTGTGTACGTTCTAATAATAAGTTAATTTATATTATCACTGTGAAATTTTTCGTGCACTTCGCGTAAATGTTCATCTGTGACATGAGTGTAAACCTGAGTTGTACTAATACTGCTATGTCCCAACATTGATTGAACGCTACGGATGTCAGCGCCGTTCATTAATAGGTCGGTTGCAAAACTATGGCGCATAGTGTGTGGGCTAACATGTTTAGTAATTCCTGCTAACCTAGTGTATTTATTGATGATTCGCTGTATGCTTCTTGCGCCTAGTCGTCGATAGTCGCCACTATTTGTAATTTCGTTATTACGGCTATAGCTGATAAATAGTGGTTGTAGGGAATCGGTTCTAGCTGATAAATAGTTTTTTACATGTTCACTAGCACTCTCGCTTATAAAAACCGGTCGGTCTTTTTGACCCTTACCGCGAACCATGAATTCTCGCCTGGAGGTGTTGACGTGATCGCGATTTAGATTAACTAATTCTGACACGCGTAGGCCACTTGAAAAAAGTAGTTCAATGATAGCGCGATCACGTAGACCACTTTCGCCACTAATGTCTATTTGTGAAATAATTTGTTCAATCTCGTCGTAATATAGAAAAGTAACCTGTTTTCGTGATGTTTTTGGCAACACTATTTTGTCTGGTGATAGGCTAGGGATATCGCGATTAGACAAATAACTCAAGAAACCGCGGAGGGCTATCAAATGGTAGCCTTGGGTGATTGTAGCTAATTCATCATCGTTATTATTTTTATAACGGTTCAGCCATAGTCGATATTTACGTATAATTTCTGATGTTATTTTTCCAACTTCTATATCGTTAGTAAACTCAACAAAACGTTCTAGATACAGTGTGTAGTTTTCGGCGGTATGCGCTGACCGTCCACCCTCGACTTCCAGATGCTCGATGTAGTCGAGTAATAATTCTGACATATACATACTATTAGCATAACGCAAAACCTTGGTTTACTACATATCGGTAATATTTGGTACAATTAAATAATAGTAATTAAGGAGCAAAACAAGATGGCATCAAAAGAACATATCGAGAGAACGTTAGTAATTTTTAAACCAGATGCTATCCAGAGGGGTATCGTAGGGGATATCCTAGCTAGGTTTGAGCGAGTAGGTCTAAAGATCGTTGGTATGAAAATGGCAACACCAACTCGAGATCAATATTATGATCATTATGAAACTATTGGTAAGGTCATATCACGTAGGGGTGAGGGTGTCTTTAATGCCGTGCTTGATTTTATGTTACAGGGACCGGTCATAGTTATGGTACTCGAAGGGGTCGAAGCTATCGAAGTAGTTCGTAAATTAGTAGGTTCGACTGAACCGAAATCAGCTGCGATTGGTACTATTCGAGGTGATTATAGCCACATTAGTTACCAACGTGCCGATTCCGAGAAAAAGAGTACCCCTAACCTTATTCACGCCAGTGATGGTTCGGCTGATGCCGCCAAGGAAATTAAGCATTGGTTTTCCGACAGTGAATTATACGAATACCAAGCTTTGCATGAAAAATTTACGCGTTAAATCTGTTACAATATAGCAGTGATACGAGCCTCGATAGCTCAACTGGATAGAGCAGATCCGTCCTAAGGATAAGGTTGTAGGTTCAACTCCTGCTCGGGGCACCATTAATAATTTCATGGAATGATATATGGGCAAAAAAGTTATCAAAAATACAGAATCGCAATTTACTTTTGAGGGACAGCGTGATGGTGAGAAATTGCTATTCGTTTTTCGTCGTCATATGATAGCAATGCGCAAAGGTTTTTATTTACTTCTAATTCCAGTGGTTATAACCTCGTTACCACCACTTATTTGGAGCTATAATCTTGAATTATTTTTATTGCCGATAGCGGGATTTATAATTGGTTTAATGCTATTTTTTTATCACTTTATATTGTGGTATTTCACGATTTATATAGTTACCGATCAGAGGATTCGTCAGGTTACTCAGCGCGGTTTCTTTGGTAAGGATGTGATTGATTTGCGCCTGTCTAAGATCCAGAATATAAGCTATAATATACCAGGTTTTAGCGGTGAGGTCTTTAAATTTGGTACTATCGTTATTCAAACTTTTGTCGGCGATTTGGTAATACATAATGTCGAGCATCCCGACGAAATCTATAATAAATTACAGGATGCAACTAATGATGCGATCGAAGGTCAAATAGGTGATGAAGAAATTAATTGATAAAATCCGTAAACGAAATGTTCCGCCATTGTCGTCTCGCATAACTAGTGAAACGGTGTCTGAACATCGTGAGCAAATTCTGGCTGGTGGTCGTCGTTTCAAGTATCCAATTCAGTATGTACGACATAAACTGGTTATTAATACGATTATCATCAGCTCAGTTGCGTTGATTGTGCTACTGGTTGTAGGCTGGTGGCAATTATATCCAGCTCAAAACACTAGTGAATTTATATATCGCATTACAAAGGTCCTACCTTTGCCGGTTGCGAGTGTTGATGGCCAACCAGTTCTTTATAGTGATTATTTAATGAAATACCTTAGCTCGGTTCATTATCTTGAACAAAAAGAACAAGTCAGCCCAGACACTACTGATGGTAAGCGACAGATTGAATATATAAAGCAACAGTCTATGCAGGATGCGATCGCGGATGCCTATGCCGTGAAATTATCCAAAGACCTCGATGTATCGGTTAGCCCGGTTGAGTTAAGTGTTTTTTTGAAAGGGCAGCGACAATCTAGCGATGGTGAGATTTCGGAGCAGACTTATAATGCTGTAATCCTAGATTATTACGGATGGAGTCCAGCGGAATACCGTCACGTAACTGAGAATAAGTTACTTCGTCAAAAGGTTTCCTATGCTATGGACAGAACTGCCAGTGAAACTATAAGTACGATTTCGAATTCTATCAAAAGTAATTCAGGAATTGATTTTAGGGCTTTAGCTAGCACGATATCTAGCCAAACTGGAGTTAATGTAACCTATGGTGTTTCGAATTGGGTACCGAAACTCAACCAGGACGGCGGGTTAGCGGCTGGAGCTAGCAGCTTAAGCAAATCCCAGGTGTCAGGGGTTATAAAATCGACCATGGGTGACGGATATTATATCGTAAGGTTGCTGGATATAAACACCACCCAGGTCAACTATGAATACGTTAAGGTTCCGTTAACGGCATTTACGAAGAGTTTAGATAATATTAAAAACAGCGGTAGAGTTGCTGAATATATATCGATCAAACAGAACTCCAAATAGCTAAAATAATATCTTAGGTTTTAAATGAAATTATCCGATTATAATTATGAGCTACCAGAATATTTAATTGCCGATATGCCGCCGAAGGAACGTGGCACATCGAGGCTTTTGGTATTAAACCGTCAAACTGGCGATATATCTGATGAAAAATATGCTAACGTCGCTAACTTTTTTCAACCTGGTGATGTATTGGTTTTGAATGACACCAAGGTCATCAAAGCCCGACTAAAGGCTACCAAACAAAATGGTGTTAATCGCGAGCTAGTTGTTTTAGAAAAGCATAGTTTTGACAATGACTGGTATCGTCATAAAGTTTTATATAGGCGCAAACTAAGTGTTGGTGACGAATTAGCAGTTGGCGATGCCAAATTAATAGTAGAAGAAATTTACGGTGATGGATTGGCGATTATTAGAAGTAGCCAGAATCTACTAGACCTCACTGATAAATACGGGGAAGTGCCATTGCCACCATATATGCATCGCGAAGCTACGCCATTGGATGTCAGCCGTTATCAAACAATATGGGCGGATAAGCGTGGTTCGGTAGCTGCGCCAACCGCCAGTTTAAATATGACTGATGAAATATTAAATAGTCTGCGGCAAAAAGGGGTAAACGTTGTATATTTGACATTACATGTTGGATTAGGAACATTTTTGCCGATTAGAACTGATACAGTCGAGGCTCATCATATGCATCAGGAATATTTTGAAATACCCAAGGATACCGTAGTGGCTATCCAATCAGCAATAGCCAATAATAATCGAGTTATTGCATTAGGTACAACTGTTGCTAGGACGTTAGAATATGCTCATGAATTCTTAAAACAAGAGCCGACATATATCTCAGGTGAAGCCGATATTTTTATATATCCTGGCTATAAATTTAAATCCATAGATGGGTTATTGACGAATTACCATGCGCCGAAAAGTACGGTTTTGATGTTGACGGCCGCATTTGCCGGTTGGGATAAATTACTACCAGCCTACCAGCATGCCATAGATGAAAAATATCATTTCTTTAGCTATGGCGATTCAATGCTGATATTATAGTTTAGATGAATAAATCGCTAACATTTTCTATAAACAAACAGCTTGACGGGACTTTAGCCCGTATTGGTGTTATTAAAACTCCTCATGGGATAATTAAGACACCTGCATTTATCGTAGGTGGTACAAAAGCTACAGTTAAGTCCTTGAACGTTGAACAGATAGATGAACTGGGGGGTCAGTCTATTCTAGTCAATGCTTATCATCTAATGTTGCGACCCGGTGTTGGAGTAATTAATTCAGCTGGTGGTGTTGGTAAATTCATGAATTGGGATCGCCCGACATTCAGTGATAGTGGGGGATTCCAGGTATTTTCGTTGGGTATGGCCTACAAAAAAGGAATTGATGCTACTAGCCACAGCCAAAAAGGTGATGCCGCGCAAGCTGTTCATTCTAAAACCCAGCTGACTAAAGTAACAGATGACGGTGTTCATTTTAGATCAGAACTTGACGGTAGCAAATTGTTTATAACGCCAGAAATTTCGATGGAATTTCAACATAAAATTGCCGCTGATATTCATATGTGTTTCGATGAATTGACGTCGCCGCTAGCTGGTCCAAGTTATATAAAACAAGCAATGGATCGAACTCATTCATGGGCAGAGCGCTGCCTGCTTAGACATAATGAATTGAATGACGAGCATTTGGCTATAGGTGATAATTTGCAGGCACTTTACGGTGTAGTCCAAGGAGCACGTGAGGAAGATCTTCGCAAAGAAAGTGCGACGTTTTTAGGACAGCGTGATTTTGATGGTTATGGCATCGGTGGAGTGTTCGAGCCAGAGGAAATATCGTCAACGGTTCGTTGGGTTAATGAAATTTTGCCAATCAACAAACCGCGCCATTTATTAGGTATGGGTGCTCAACCAGCAGACCTGTTTTTGGGTATTCAATATGGTATCGATACATTCGATTGTGTTGCTCCGACTAGGCAAGCTCGTAATGGTGCGTTGTTCACTTATGACGGCCGAATTAATATCAAGAACAGCGGATATTCAACCGATTTCTCGCCAATCGATAATAACTGTGATTGTTATACTTGTCGTAATTATACGCGAGCTTACATCCACCATCTACTCAGATCAAATGAGATCCTGGGGTTAACGCTAGCCAGTATTCATAATGAGAGATTTGTAGTGGGTACAGTAGATAATATACGCAAAAGTATTGATAACGGGAATTTCTTTGATTATAAAAAGGAATTTTTAGAGCGATATTACGGTCCTGATAGGGCAAAGGTATTTCTCGATTAAATATTGAAACTAAAAATACTACCGATTAGGTAGTATTTTTATTGGCGGGCTCGGCCGGATTTGAACCGGTGATCTCCTCCGTGACAGGGAGGCGTGATAACCCCTTCACTACGAGCCCGTATTTTTTGGAACTTTAGATATTTTAGCAGTTTTCTACCCACAGTGCAACAGAGTAGTGGCGTTTATTTTGTGCCTATGGAGTGCTATAATATCAATGGTTAACCGAGTGCCGCTGTAGCTCAGCTGGTAGAGCGGCGCTTTCGTAAAGCGTAGGTCTCCGGTTCAAATCCGGACAGCGGCTCCACGATTACGGAAATGGTTATCCAGTATCGCATTTCGAAATTATGAAGAAAATTATAAAAGAGTCACTAAAACAACTTGTCGCTGACAGGTATCTCTTAATAGTTATATCTCTAATGTTGGTATTATCTGTTGTGGCCGCTATAGTTATTGGTCTATCGATCCACTCTAGTGAATTACAACTTGTATCTCATTATTCGGCATTTGGCATAACGCATCTTTATCGTGATCAATGGTTTTATTTGTCAGTTTTTGTGGTATTCGAGATAATTGTGGCTATATTGCATTCAATAATCTCTGTTAAGTTGTTAATAGCGAAGGGCCGCTCGTTGGCTGTGATGTTTGCTTGGTCTGGCGTAGGCATTGTACTACTAGGCTGGATTACCGCTGTGGCCGTGTTAAACGTTTGGACACCACTATAGTCATATGATTGATTTAGAAATACCATTAGGAAAACGGACATTAAAATATCGTCTGTTCGAAATGTTGCCAGCTTTTCTTAGTTATGGGGCATTGGTTCTAATGATCGTATTATCCCTAATCAGTCCGACTTTAGCTGCTATCTATCTGTTAATAGTTATTGTTATTTTATTAGTAAAAGCCGTTGGTATCGCGTTTCATACCATACAAGGCCGCAATAGACTAGAGGCTGCTCAGAAGGTTGACTGGCATACCAGGCTAAGTGATCTAGAAGATCCAGTAAAATCATACGCCGTTATGCAAAACAACCATTCTAATTCATTCGGTTCTTTTGCACATATCGATAACCTAAGGTTAATGGCCGCTAATCCTAGTGCTTTTCCACGACCATCACAGATATATAACGCTGTAATAATAGCTACCTATAATGAATCTTATGACATTCTAAAGCCGACTATTAAATCAGTTTTAAACAGCACCTTCAACAGTGACAAGATAATTCTAGTCCTAGCTTATGAGCAAAGGGGTGGTGAATCAACAAAACATACGGCCAACAGATTACAAAAAGAGTTTGGCAATAAATTTCATACATTCCAAATAGTCGAGCATCCCAGTGATTTACCTAATGAGGTTATAGGCAAGGGCGGAAATATAACTTATGCCGGTCATTTTTTACAAAAGTGGCTAAAAACAGAGGGTATTAAAACCAGTGACGTTATAGTAACTACGCTCGATTCTGATAATCGACCCCACCATACGTATCTCGATTATTTAACCTATGAATATATAGTCCACGAAGATCGTAAACACTTAGCGTATCAACCTGTATCATTATTTATGAATAATATATGGGACGCACCAGCGCCAATGCGAGTGATTGCTACTGGTAACTCATTTTGGAATATTATTAGCTCGATGCGACCTCATACATTACGTAACTTTGCTTCACATTCGCAACCGATGGATGCTCTCGAAGAGATGGATTTCTGGAGTACTCGTACCATTGTCGAGGATGGCCATCAATATTGGCGTAGTTATTTCTATTTTGGTGGTAATTACAGTGTAAGCCCTATATATGTACCGATTTACCAGGATGCAGTACTATCCGACACCTATAAAAAAACCCTTAAAGCCCAATTTGTTCAATTGCGTAGATGGGCCTATGGCGCATCGGATGTCCCATATGTGGCAGTCAGAGTATTTTCGCATGATCGCAACGTATCGCTAGCCGAAGGGCTTGCGCGTTTTGGTAGGCTACTAGATGGTCACATAACACTTGCCTGTACGTCGATTTTAGTAGCGGTTGGTGGTTGGATACCACTACTTATAAATAGCGAAGCGGCACGCAGCGTGTCGGCCCATCAATTACCAGATATAATTAGCACGATTCAGCAGATTGCTATGTTTGGGCTCTTTATAACTGTATTTCTCTCGTTCAAGATGCTGCCGCCTCGTCCCGAACGCTATAAACGTACTCGTACTTATGCCATGCTGGCACAGTGGGTATTAATGCCATTTACGGCCATATTATATAGTTCAACCGCTGCATTATATTCGCAAGGTCGTTTATTTATTGGTAAATATTTAGATAAGTTTGATGTAACAGACAAAGCAACCCATAAATCAGTAGCCTTAGCTAAACAACAGGCTAGAAAGAAAATATAGAGATAATAATGTAGGGTTACACAATCCTGCAACTAATTATCACAAAAACAAACCCCCGGCGATATAGCTAGGGGGGTTGTTCATATTAAATTTCTAACTTACTTAGAATAGTGACATTATCATAGGGTACGCACGCGAGTCTCGCGTTTTAGCTGTTGTAGCGTTTTGTCATATTCAAATGTCAGATTAAAACGCTCAAGTTGAGATGGTCTGGAAACAACATTGGGGGTTTGTATCTTTTGATTCTGTTGCATACCTTGATATTAGCATAAATGGTATGAAATGTCAATGGAACATCCGTCTATGGATTACATCATCCATGATATATAACTATTCAATGATCGTCTAAAACCCAAGTGGAAAACTTATTAGAATTGTGGGTAATTAGCGAAAATAAAAACTCACCACTTATAGTGATGAGTTAAAATCTGATTTGGTGGGCCCTAAAGGATTTGAACCTTTCACCTCCACAACGTCAATGTGGCGCTCTAGCCAAATGAGCTAAGAGCCCTTACCCTATAAAGAATATCAAAATAGAGGTGACAGTGCAAGAATGTGGTATTATATTAGACAGACGATGACGTAACCTAACCAATTACTGAGTCTCGTGGGTAGTTGTAATGTACGATAACGTTACTTCATAAGTGTCCGCCATAGCTTCAGTAAAGGCGGAAAGTCCGGTGGAACCACCCTAATAACGGGGTCCGAGACATGCGATATATAGATTTAAATTAATTTTAAAACTAATCATCGCATGTTTTTTATTTAACTAAAAAAGGAGTAATGATATGGATAAAGAACAACTACACATAATGCGCCACAGTTTGGCGCATATAACCGCGGCGGCAGTACGCCAGATTTGGTCGGATGCTAAATTTGGGGTTGGTCCAGTCGTTGATAATGGCTTTTATTACGATATAGACCTAGGTGATATAAAAATATCAGAGGCTAACTTTCCAAAAATAGAGAAAGAGATGCGCAAAATTATCGAACGCGGTAGTAATTTTGAAAAGTTGGATATGCCAATAGACGAAGCGATTAAATGGGCTAAGGATAATAATCAACCATACAAAGAAGAACTATTGAATGATCTCAAGCGTTCTGGCACGACTGCTGCTAAAGATATTGATGTGAGTGAACTTGGGCTAGCTGCGGATGGCGAATCGGCAGTCGAGAGTGTCTCGTTTTATAAAAATGGTGATTTTATGGATTTATGTCGTGGTCCGCATGTTGAAAACACAAAAAATATCGGTGCATTTAAATTAATGAAGGTAGCGGGTGCTTATTGGCGTGGTAAAGAAACCAATCCACAGATGCAACGTTTGTATGGCGTAGCTTTTGCTGATCAAGGAGAATTAGACCAGTATCTCGAGCGGTTGGAACAAGCCAAAATGCGAGATCATCGTCGTTTAGGCAAAGAACTGGATATTTACACTACTTCGCCGCTAGTTGGGGTAGGGTTACCTCTATTTACACCTAGAGGCACGATACTACGTGATATTATGTCGCAATATTCTAACCAATTACGCATAGGTTATGGCTTTGAAAAAGTATGGACTCCTCACATAACCAAGATTGATTTATATAAAAAATCAGGTCACTGGGATAAATTTGGTGAAGAATTATTTTTGGTTACCAGCCAAGAGACTGATGATAAAATGGCGTTGAAGCCTATGAATTGCCCACACCATGCCCAGATCTATGCAGGACGACCTAGAAGTTACCGTGATTTGCCGGTTCGTTATTTAGAAACCACTACAGATTATCGTGATGAAAAAACTGGTGAATTAGGCGGATTAGATCGGGTTCGCGCTTTGACCCAGGATGATAGTCATGTATTTTGTAGCCCAGATCAAGTAGAGGGCGAGATTAGTAATTTATTAGCTACCGCTCGTGAACTGTACAGTTCGATTAGCATGGCGTTACGCGTACGACTATCATATCGCGATAGTAGTGATGGATATCTGGGCGAGCTAGCATTATGGGAATCGGCTCAGGCTCAATTAAAAGCTGCTGTTATTGCTAACAAATTAGATTATTTCGAACAAGAGGGCGAGGCTGCTTTTTATGGTCCAAAAATTGATTTTATGGCAACTGATGCAATAGGTCGCGAACATCAGGTAGCTACTGTTCAGTTAGATTTTGTGCAGCCTGGACGTTTTGGTTTGCAGTATACGGATAGTGAAGGCAATATACAGACACCTCTGATGATTCACTGCGCAATACTAGGATCAATCGAGAGGTTCCTCAGTGTATTTATAGAACATACTGCTGGCTGGTTCCCATTCTGGGCTGCACCCGAGCAAGTGCGAGTGCTGACTATAAACGACACGGTATCGGATTATGTTTCTGAAATTACCACAATTCTTGGCGGTTTAATTCTAAATAAACCGGTCAAGTATAACGAAATTCGCTATACTGTTGATGATCGCAATGAATCGCTGGGCAAGAAAATTCGCGAAGCGACAAATTGGAAGATCCCGGTACAATTAATTATTGGCCAGAAAGATAAGGATGCCAGAGAGGTGAGTGTGCGCACTCAATCTGGTGAGGAAAAAGTCAAGATCGACGGTCTCGCTGACTATATAAAACAACTGTAATTATATGGCTGATGGAACTTTTCGTAACGATATATATGATCTAATAGCCAAAATCCCTAGAGGTTCTGTTGTTACTTATGGTGATTTAGCTGCTCTTGCTGGTCATCCTAACGCTTCACGTATTGTCGGTGGGATTGCGCATTATGGAGATATTAATTTACCGTGGCACAGATTAGTGAATCGTTTTGGTGGATTAGCTTCTGGTTTTCCAGGAGGCAGGGATGTACAAATGCAACTTTTATTGCAGGATGGAACATCTTGTAATAATTACATTGTTGATAATTTTAAGGATATAAGATGGAAGCCGATTCTATAGACCAGCCATTAGTTGTTATAGTCGGCCCTACTGCTAGTGGCAAGACTTCATTGTCTATTAACTTAGCCAAGCTACGTAGAGGCGAGATTATATGTGCCGATTCAAGAACGATATATAAAGGCATGGATATAGGCACAGCTAAACCGTCGGCTGCCGAACAAGCTACGGTTCCACATTGGGGCCTAGATTTAATTGAGCCTGGTGAGTATTTTTCAGTTGCAGATTTCAAAGCCTATGCTTGCCAGAAAATCCAAGAAATCAGGTCTCGTGGGAATGTACCATTTCTAGTTGGAGGTACTGGTTTGTATATAGATGCAATTTTATTTGACTATGAATTTGGTACTGTAGCTGATAATAGTAATAGGACTAAATTACAACATATGACACTAGACCAATTACATATATATTGTAGTAAAAACAACATATTGTTGCCAGAAAATTATAAAAATAAACGCTACGTAATACGTTCAATAGAGAACCAAGGTGTAAAACTAAACAAACGCCAGCAACCATTAAGCAATAGCATTATTGTAGGAATATCAACAGAAAAAACCATTTTGCGTAGTAGAATTGAACAAAGGATTGAACAACTATTTAATGATGGGGTAGTTAATGAGGTCGAAAAAATAGGTAATAAATACGGTTGGGACAGCGAAGCTTTGAAATCCAATATATATCCGCTGGTGCGCTCATATCTAATCGGTGATATAGAATTAGCGGATGTGAAATTGAAATCTATAACTGCCGATTGGCGTTTAGCTAAACGCCAAATGACTTGGTTGCGTAGAAACAACTTTATCCAGTGGTTATCATTACGTGATGCATATGAATATTTAGATGGCCAGCTCGCCATATATAAATAATCATGATATTATTAGAGCAAGAAAGTTATACGGGGTTAATATGATTGATGCGTTATTTGGTTCAAAAACAAGGGTAAAACTTTTACATCTTTTCTTGAATAACCCAGGTAAATCTTTTTATGTGCGCGAGATTACCCGTAAGATAGAGGAACAGATAAACTCTGTTAGACGTGAATTATCTAACATGCTCGAAGTTGGTATAATAACCAGCGATAGTTTGGATAATAAATTATATTACCAGGTTAATCAAAGGTACGGTTATTACGTGCCACTGAGGGACATATTCAATGACAATGTTACTGAGAGTAATGTTGTCGCACATAGTCCCAGTGATATATCTAATAATAAGTATAATTTAATGTTGCGTGGAATAACCGGTCTGCGCCTAGCGATATTTTCAGGCGTACTAGTAAAAGGCTCGAACGGTTCAGTTGATGTTATGCTAGTTGGTGATATTTCGTCGGCCAAAGTCAAGTCATTCATAAAAGACATAGAAAAGACCGAAGGCCGCGAGATTAATTATAGTGTGTTACTATATGATGAATTTTACTATCGTCTAAGTGTCAGGGATAAATTTATTACTGAGATTTTAAATAGCAAACATGTGGTAGCGGTTGACGAAGACAAGATATTAAGTGAATAGCAGGCAGGAGATAAAAAGATGTTTGAAATTGAATATAAAGGTGCAAATTGTATAATTATCAGTACTAAAAAAACTAAGCTTGTTGTTGATCCAAAGTTATCGATTGTTGGGCTCAAGGATATTTCTACTGATGAAGTAATAGAATTGGCAACCGAAGATAGATTTGCTGTTAATAATCCCGATGCAGCTTTATTAATAAATAGTCCGGGGGAATATGGTATTTCTGAGTTCGATATACGCGGTATCCCAGCTAGACGTCATTTAGATGGTGAAAATGAGGCAATGATCTCTACTATTTATAGGATTGAGCTAAACGACACGCGTATTGGTATTTTGGGAAATATTTATAATAAATTATCCGACGAACAGCTCGAAAATTTGGGTCTGATTGATATTTTGGTAATACCGATTGGTGGCAACGGCTACACTCTAGATGCTGTTAATGCAGCTAGTCTTGTGCGATCTATCGACCCAAAGATAGTTATACCCGTACATTATGCAGATAAAGCACTTAAATATGAGGTTCCACAGGACGAGTTGCAACTATTCATTAAGGAGTTGGGTGCTCCAGTTGAAACAGTCTCTAAATATAAAATTAAGCAGTCTATGTCAACTCCAGCTACGTTGTCGGTTGTTGAAATCACGCGTAGTTAATATGATTAATTCAAGTATGAAAAATCCCTCTAGCTAGAGGGATTTTTCATATTTGAAGGCTGTATTGATATTTAGGCTAAAATGCCTTTTTTCTTTAGGGTGCGTATAGCTTGGGTGCTAAGTACCATAGTTATCTTTTGACCATCGATCTCAAAAGTTTTCTTTTGAAGATTTGGTTTAAAGACTCGATTTGTACGACGCAAAGAAAAGCTCACATTATGACCAAATTGTTTGCCTTTTCCTGTTAACTCGCAACGTGCTACCATATTATGTTTCCAATTATTTTTAACAATCTGTATTAGTATAATTCTTTTCACCCCATACGTCAAGGATATAAAATAGTTACTGCATCGGCATACCTGATATAATAATAGGGAATGAATATTGATATTATCTATATACTAACTGTTATTGCGGTTGTTTTGGTTTCTATGACACTGCACGAGACAATGCATGCTTTTACTAGTTACTGGCTAGGTGACGACACTGCGAAATTGAATGGTAGGTTAACATTTAATCCAATCAAACATATCGACCCATTTTTAACCGTACTATTACCTATAATGTTAGCTATAGTCGGCGCTCCTATATTCGGTGGCGCTAAACCAGTACCATTTAATCGTGATAATTTACGTTGGGGTGATTGGGGGGTTGCGATAGTAGCATTATCTGGGCCGCTTACTAATTTATTTATTTCTTTTATTATATTTGGTTTATTCGTACTATCTGGAGTGTCAGCCCAAGGAGCTCTAGGTCAAATATTTATCACTACAGTATACGTTAATCTAGGGCTATTTATATTTAATATGATACCAATTCCACCGCTGGATGGATCTAGGTTACTTTATGCTTTGGCGCCAGATTTTTTTAGAAATATCCTTGAGTCTATAGAAAAGTTTGGGTTGATATTAGTATTTGCTATCTTATTATTATCCGGATCTGCTTTGGAAACTTTAATATCTAAATCCGTAAGTTTCTTTATCGGTATTTTTGGACATATATTTGGTTTTTGAGATGTTATAATAGATATGTCCCCATGGTAAGCCTAGGCGTTAATGATTTTCCTAGAATATCATATAGATAGGGAACTCTAATGGTCTGTCTCTGTGGAGATAGGTTGCGAGTACCCACCTTGCCTTTACGGTAGGGAATATCGTGCGCTGACGGCAAACCTAGGGGACTTTTTGGTGTAAAGATGAGATATTTGATACAATATTTAGTAGGCAGTTTATTAGATGATCGCCCCGTATTCATACGGAGAGGAAAGTCCGGGCAACATAGAGTGTGACAGTCGCTAACGGCGACCAGGGGAAACTCTAGGGAAAGTGCCACAGAAACGAAACTACCTTGGGATATTATATCTCGGGAAAAGATGAAACGAGTGGGGTAAGAGCCCACAGCATACCATGGTGACATGGATTGAAGGTAAACCCTGTCGGTTGCAAGGAGGTCTGCATAAAAGGGCTACTCGTCCGCAGGCCGATATCCGCTTGATTTAGCAGGCAACTGCTAGGCTAGATAGATGATCATCCACGACAGAACCCGGCTTATCGATAGGCTGCCAACTAAAATAACCACTTACTTAAATGCAAGTGGTTATTTTAGTTTTATTGACTTAAAACTATGCGTTATTTAGCTTCTTTGACGATCTCGGCGAAAGCCTTAGGCTCTTTGACGGCTAGTTCAGATAAAACTTTTCGATCAATCTGAATATTAGCAGTTTTTAACCCAGAGATAAGTTTTCCGTAGGTGGTGCCTAATTCACGAGCAGCTGCATTAATCCTAGTAATCCATAGGCCGCGTAGATCTCGCTTTTTATTGCGGCGATCTCGGTAGGCGTATTGCAGGGCTTTTATGACAGCTTGTTTAGCTAGACGATACGACCTAGTCCTATCGTGTTGCATGCCCTTAGCTAGCTTTAATATCTTTTTGTGCTTGGCAGTAGCAGTAACTCCTCGTTTTACTCGCATAACAATGTACCTTTCTTATTTAATTTAGGCGCCTAGCGCTCGTTTAATATTTTTTGCAGCTAGTCCGGTAACGATTGCGGTAGTTCCGATGGCTCGCTTGCGGCTCTTACTTTTTTTAGCTAACATGTGGTTGCCGAATGCTCTACGTCGAGTCAATTTACCAGTACTGGTGATCTTGATGCGTTTAGCGGTTCCTTTATGTGTTTTCATTTTTGGCATTATTTATTACTCCTTACTACTATACTCAGATTGCGTCCCGCCATCTGGGGTTTTTGTTCTAATATTGCATCTCCTTCGAGTTTGGATACGATTTTATCAATCATTTCATACCCTAGTTCTTGGTGAGCCATTTCTCGTCCGCGGAAAAAAATCATAATCTTTACTTTGTGGCCAGCGACTAAGAACTCACGAATCTTGCGAAGCTTAATCTCTAAGTCATTTGCCCCAATTTTTAATCCCATGCGCATTTGTTTTAAGTCAACGACTTTGGCATGTTTGCGGTTTTTTTGTTGTTCTTTCATCTTTTGGTATTGATATTTGCCCCAATCGACGACTTTCACAACAGGTGGGTCGGCGTTTGGCGAGATTTCAATAAGATCGACTCCAGCTTCTTCGGCAATTTTTAGTGCATCGGACAGGCTCATAACCCCTAATTGATCGCCGTCCGGTCCAATAACACGCAATTGTCCAGCCTTGATTTCTTGATTGATTCGAATTGATTTACTGATCGCTGAATCTCCTTAGTTGAATCTGTTAGTTGAGCATTTACTCGATAATTATTCTATCAGATATGTAACAGTAGTGCAAGCGCTATTGATTTCGGTATTGTAAAGCTTCGGCTATATGTTCTTTGGATATATTAGGCTCGCTATTTAGATCGGCTATAGTTCTAGCTACTTTGATTACTCTGAAATAACTGCGAGTGCTTAGTTTTAAGCGATCAGCTGCTACTAATAGTAGGGAATTGGCCTCACTAGATAAGGGTGCGTACTTTTTTATATCCTGATTAGTTAATGATGCGTTGTATTTTATGCTACTATTATAACGCTTTTTCTGCATACTTATTGCACTGTTTATGCTATCCATAGCTGTTATATGTTGTTTATAATTCAACGTATCTATACTTAATAATGATTCGTTTGGTATACGTGAAACGTTTATTATCATATCTATACGATCTAGTAATGGTCCCGACAATCGTTTTTGGTAGGCTAGAATCTGGCCGCTACTACACGTGCACTCTTTGGTATTGTCACCGAAATAACCACATGGGCATGGGTTCATTGTGGCAACTAGCATGAAATCAGCAGGGTAGGTTATGTGAGCATTCGCTCGGCTAATATCTATCTTACGGTCTTCTAAGGGCTGTCTTAGTGATTCAAGGGTAATTCTGGGATATTCGGGCAACTCATCCATAAAAAGCACGCCAGCGTGAGCTAAGCTAATCTCGCCTGGTTTTGGGTGGTTGCCACCACCAACCATTGATATGTGGCTGGCGGTATGATGAGGTGATCTGAACGGTCGATCACTAATTATTTCTCCGCTGACTTTACCAGCCAAGCTGTGGATTTTTGTTACAGCTATTTGTTCTTCTGGCGTTAGCTCTGGCAGTAAATTAGACAAGGCTTTGGCTAGCATAGTCTTGCCAGTTCCTGGTGTCCCTGACAATAGGATGTTATGGTGACCAGCTGCTGCTATCACTAATGCACGCTTGGCCTGTTCTTGGCCCTTTATATCGTCCAATACGGGCGGTATTATACTGTGTTGAGTTTTATTAGCCTCGGTCTGCGCATAGGGTTTTATAACAACCTCTTGTTTTAAGTGTAAATATAGCTGTTTGAGGGAATCTATTCCAAGTATCTCTATGCCATCTATTAAGCCAGCCTGTTGGACATTGGATGTAGGCAGATATATATGTTTGAAACCGGCTTGTTTTGCTGTTTGGGCTATGTTTATTGCGCCTTTTATTGGCCTTATACCGCCATCTAGGGCTAGCTCACCAGCAAAGATGGCATTATCTAGCTCTTTTTGGTTTATTTGTCCACTAACACAAAGGATAGCTAATGCTATAGGTACATCATAGTGGGCGCCATCTTTTGGTAGCTCGGCAGGGGCTAAGTTGATAGTTAGTCGTTTTTTAGGGAATTCTAGTAAGGAATTTGTTATAGCGCTACGTACGCGCTCTCTGGCCTCGTCTATAGCTTTATTACCCAACCCAACTATCTGCAAGGAGGGGAGGCCTTTGGTGGCATCACTCTCGACTTCGATGATAGATCCATCGAAGCCTATAGGCGCAACAGTTATAACTCTAGCAACCATAATTAATCATCAGTTAACCATGATTGGCTTACGAGCGCAAATTATGGTATAATCAAATGGTTCTGTTGGGGCTGATATAGCTTTCGACGAAGGGAATTTAACAGGTTATTTTGCAAGTCGAAGGTACGCGTTAAGTACAAAATATAACTGCAACATTTATTGCAAAAGCAAAAAACTATGTGTCTGAAATTGCATCTGGCTTAGCCAGTGTGCTTCAGTCACCAGTTCTAGTAACAGCTCGGATTTAATCTGAGCCATCGTATTATCCAGGCGACATAGAGATAGTGTGGTGTTATAAGTATGTCGCTAACTGTTTAGATGGGGAGCAACGTTTAATAGGACATTACATTGCGCGACAGCCAGGGAATTTTTGTTTAGCTTCTATCTCTGTGAGTCGTAAAAAATTAAGTTAAAATATACTTGTAGATGAATAATTTGTTACCTTTCGGACCGGGGTGCGATTCCCCGCAGCTCCACCAATCAAGGACTTATGGAAAAAATAAAACAACCGCCTGCGAGGAACGGTTGTTTTTTTGTGGAGTTTTTTGAATTTCTGTTTATTTTTGGCTTCTGTATAATTTTTTTATTCAGGAGCTACCCCTATAATAGTGCTACAAAGCGCTTGTGTCAATAATAATTATTAAAATCGTCTAGTAAAAAATACTACGTGTGGAAAACTATTATCTAGGCTATAGTTTCTGTGATCAGCTATGCTATACCCATAGAAGTATCGAGTAAAAATAAAAGTTCATATTACAAATTTAATTAATTATCTAATTTGAAAATAATTACAAATCAAATTTATAAAAAAGGATTTAATGCGAACCAGGAAGGTAACAAAAAATAACCCAATATATTTTACATTTTGGATT
>Ga0194062_1000121_pt1 | contig 31854 bp, 24 predicted proteins | sample SepL2225m_MetaG_FD_155481 | JGI IMG/M metagenome (GOLD analysis project Ga0194062, IMG submission 155481) | Anoxic zone freshwater microbial communities from boreal shield lake in IISD Experimental Lakes Area, Ontario, Canada - Sep2016-L224-25m | ecosystem: Environmental > Aquatic > Freshwater >... | reverse complement strand
AGAGGATAGCTCTCTTTACAGAGGAAAGCAAGTCAAATAGCGGATAAACAAAATGAAAGCCGATTCTTATTTTGCGTGGTATTTTTGACTGATTTGTAAAAAATATTTATGAGAGTTATAGTCTCTGAGCTAGCCGAGATAGATAGAAGCTAGTTCAAGATATGGCAGCCTGCCGCTGCCGGCACAAATAAAAATACTCTGCGATTGCAGAGGAGTCATGCTGCTTAAACTGGAATAGCTGGCTTTATTCCGCCGAGAATCGGAACTTTCAAACTGGGGCGACAGGGCACCCGATTAGTCAAGTAGTGTATCTGTTAATTGTGTGTTTAATGTCATTTTAGGAATAAAAAAGTGAACTATTTTTTAGGAGAAATAGCTAGCGCTAAATACCACGTCTTATATAACAATTATGCTACAATACAAGAGTATGTCCGATGAGTTTATAAACTCAAATGAACGGTTAACAACCGAAGAACGTCGCAAAAAAGTTGCGACATTTATATCAAACACACTTAAACCAGTTCAGAAAACTCTAGGTGAATTTGAAACCAAAGAACGTGCTATTCAGGATTTCGAATCGCGTGATTACCAAATGGAAGCTTGGAATGCCTTGTGGCAAGCGAGGGAGTCTGGCGCCGATCGAGGTTTAATTCACTTAGCAACCGGATTAGGTAAAACCTCCATTGCAGTTTTTGACTATGCTAAATTCCGTCAAGAACCGATAGATGCTGGCGTAAATACCCCACGTGCGCTTTTTGTGGTACATCAAAATAATATCCTTGATCAAGCAAATGAACGATTTAGCGAGTTATTACCTGACGTAGATCGATCTTTTTATTCTAATAACCAAAAAGAATTACCAAAAAGTGAGATTACATTTGCTAGCTTTCAAATGCTATATAATAGCGCAGATCGTCTACCTGAAGATTATTTCGATTATATTATTTATGACGAAGCTCATCATATTGAAGCGGATACTTATAAAAAAGTAGTTGAATATTTCCACCCCAAATTCCAACTTGGTATGACTGCAACTCCAGAGCGTATGGATGAAAAAGATATTACTGATCATTTTGGTGAAGCCTTGTACAGCAAGACATTACCAGAAGCTTTAGCCGAAGGCTATCTTGCGTCCGTTAAGTATACGCCAATTTATGACGACGCGGTCTTAGAGTTAATTGGCAGTGGTTTTAGTCGGGAAAAACTTGATCAGCTTAAGTTATTACTAGATATTGAACCTCGAAATGAAGAAATCGTCAAAAAAATTATTGAAACCCAGCAAGAAATTCGCAACAAAGAAGGTTGTGAAACTGTTAAAACGATTATATTTTGCGCTGACATTGAACATGCCAATAATATTGCCGAAATGATGAACGGTGAAAGTTATCACTCATCTAAAAATAGTTCCGAAAAAGACGATACGCTCGACAGGTTCCGCAAGAACGGTCTGGAAACGATCACGGTACGCGACATGTTCAACGAAGGTGTTGATATCCCAGACGCTAGATTAGTGGTATTTCTGCGAACTACGCAAAGTAAGACGATATTTGAGCAACAATTGGGCCGTGGCCTCAGAAAAACAAACGACAAAACACGCGTTGATGTGTTGGACTTTGTAGCAAATATTGAGCGATTAGATATGGTAAATAGTCTTTCTGATGAAGTAGAAACTATTAGTAACAGACTCAGATCAAGAAATGGTAACTATGCGGGTCATAATGATAAGGATTATCCGATTGATGTTGATAGATTTGAGTTTAAATTCAGCCCACAGGTTGTTGGGTTTTTGAAGAATTATCGATACTTGATCGAAATTCGGGCATTACGTGTTGATTTTAATAAACTAACAAAAGAAGAACTAATTCAGCTTGCACTCGAAAAAAGTCCAGGAGTACCATTAACTGATTCATCCATACGTGAACTTAGCAAAAACAATGAGTTCCCAGGTGTTGATAAAATCAAACGCATGTTCGGTTCAATGTTAAATTTTCAACGTGCGTGTGGTTTTGAAGTTGTCGATCGCTCAGATTTAAATGACCTGACCAAAGAAGAAATAATTCAGCTAGCAAAAGAAATTAGTCCAGATGAACCGTTAGTCTATTCATCTATTCGTGAGCTTAGTATGAACAGTGAGTTTCCAAGTCCCAGAAGAATTAAAGACATGTTTAGTTCATTATCTAATTTTCAACGTGCGTGTGGTTTTGAAGTTGTCGATCGCTCAGATTTAAATGACCTGACCAAAGAAGAAATAATTCAGCTGGCAAAAGAAATTAGTCCAGATGAACCGTTATCACTAAGGACAATAACTTTGCTTAGCAAAGAAGGTAAGTTTATAACAAATAGTAAAATTATAAACATGTTTGGTTCATTATCTAATTTTCAACGTGCGTGTGGCTTTGATAGGGTATAATTCACAGGTTTATACAAATCGTGTAAATCGTGTAGAAACGTGTAAATAATATAAATTGTCTCAATCATAACGTCTATACACAAATAAAAAATCCGGCATTCATGTCGGGTTTTTTATTTGGCAGAGCTCCGTTTTCTACTTTACCAAACCCCTAGATGTAACCCTATTTATCAAATATTTAAGTGGCATAATCCCGAATATCGACAAAGCACCCACTAACACTCCCATGGATGCTTCATTAAATGTTAATGGTTCGAAATGGAATAGCTCTCGCAGGAATACGACATTAAACACCAAAACTAACGATATAGATGTCACCAGTAGGACTATTATCATAGCCTTATTCTCGCGATGAATAATGTTAGCTATTGCCTGTTTGCCAGAAATACCCAATATCAGGAAGATATTAGCAATAACTAGTATTAGGAATGTCATACCGCGAGCTTTGTCTGGGTTCCAACCCATATCCAGCAATACCCTAAAGGCAACTACGACGATTATCGCCACCAGCAATCCCTGCAATAGGCTATTTATAACCATTCTCTTACTAAAGATCGGCTCAGATAATTTACGCGGTGGGCGACTCATGATGTCTTTGCTTTCTTTTTCATTCTCGAAAATAATCGTACAACTTGGGTCGATCACGAATTCCAAAAATACAATGTGCGCTGGTATTAAAACTATCGGCCATTTAAATATCACAGGCAAGAGTGACAAGAGAGCTATAGGGATGTGGACCGAAATAATATACGACATAGCCTTGCGTAAATTATCATAAATCTTGCGCCCCAATCGAACACCGTGAACAATTGAAGTAAAATTATCGTCCAGCAGTACTATGCTGGCCGCTTCTCTGGCAACATCAGTCCCCCTGCCACCCATCGCAATACCGACGTGAGCCGACTTTAACGCTGGCGCATCGTTAACGCCATCACCAGTCATAGCCACCACTTCACCGGACTCTTTTAGGGCATTTACTATCAATAGTTTATGGGATGGGTTGACACGACTAAACACCGATACGGACTTAATAGTATTAGCCCTATCTGATTTTGACATCTGCTCAAATTCTAATCCGGTAATAGCCCCACGATTCGCTATACCAGCCTGTTTGGCGATATTAACAGCCGTTTCTAAATAATCACCAGTTATCATAATTACTCTGATGCCGGCCTCTTCACATATTTTTACAGCCGCAGGTACTTCTTTGCGAACTGGATCCGCCAAACCAACCAAACCTAAAAACTCAAAATCAAAATCACGACGATCGTCCGGCAATTCCCCTTTACCGATCGATCCACGGGCTATCGCGAGCACCCTCAGCCCACGCTCGGCCAAACTCTTAACTTCACGTTCAAGCTTAGTGCGCTGAGATTTATGAATATGACATAGATCAAAAACAGTTTCTGGAGCACCCTTTAATGCAACTTCCTCGGGTTTATCGTTATATCCCCAAACTTGGGCAACCGATAGACAGCCATCCTCTACTGGATATTCTTTGACGATCTCTTGACTATCATAGACTTTGTCGATGTTTCCAAAAACTTGCTTGCCAGCCAATATAAAGGCTTCTTCCATCGGATCATAGGGATTTTTTTGTGAAGCCAAAACCCCATATTCTATTATTTCAGCTACATCGACAAAATTATCATTATAAATAGACCCCTTGGCGTTAATTACACTCTCAATACGCATTTGGTTTTCGGTCAAAGTACCAGTTTTATCGACACATAGAACTGTCGTACTGCCTAAGGTTTCAATGGTATGGGCTTTGCGAGTTAGGACATTACTTTTAGCTAATCGCCAAGCACCCAAAGTTAAAAATATCATCAAAACAACTGGGAATTCCTCTGGCAAAATAGCAATCGCTAACGTTAAACCAGCTAAAAGTCCTCGAATTAAATTCCCCTGGCTAATCCAATATACCAAGGTCAATAATAGCGACGAACTAATCGCCAAAACGGCCACAAACCCAACAACTCGATTAACTTCCTTTTGTAATAGAGTTTTTTCTATGCCAATTGATTTTAGTGAAGTGCCAATTTTACCGATCTCGGTTTTGACACCAATACTGGTTACCTCGGCAATACCATGACCTCTGACGATTAGCGTGCCTGAAAATAATAAATTGTCATTTGGGTTGACTGCATTTCGCACTCGCTTTTCGACCGGTTCGGATTCACCAGTTAGTAACGACTCGTCAACCCTGAAATTATCAGCTGAAATTAGTCGGGCATCGGCCGGCACGCGGCTTCCTTCGCTGAGTATCACAATATCACCGACTACGATTTCGCGACCATTAATAGTTACTCGTTTACCATCCCTAATAACATCAGATATAGGACTAGACAAATTTTTCAGAGCCTGCAATGTTTTTTCGGTTTTTAACTCTTGGTATAACCCAATCGAAATAATACCGACAAAAGATATCAAGAGCAAGAATGCTTCATTTTTGTCACCTAAAACAAAATAAATACTGACAGTCGCCATCAGTAAAAATATCATGGGTTCAGTCAACAACCCAAAGACTATTTTTAGGATGTTCTTTTTAGATTGATTAGGTAGCTCGTTATAACCAAACTTTTTTTGTTTAGCTTTAACCTCTCTCGACGAAAGTCCCTCTAGTTGCCCACTGCTCATGCTAGCTATTTTACCACTAAAACCTGATTGTTTTAGCCTTGGTCTCCCCACGATAGATTTCCGCAGCATGTTCTGGAAAAATAGAATTTATAATTACACCGGTGCCCAGTTCTAGCCCAGCCCATACATTTGGACGTGGTGCTAGTTTTATATGCATATGATAATCTTCGCGATTAATAGCATTTTCTACAAAATAATTATATGACACACCGATTTCATCCAATTTACCTAGAACAATCTTCATAGCGATGGCAAATGACTCTTTTTCGCTACGAGTAAGTTCAGATATCAATCGAATATGACGTTTAGGAATAAACCAAGCTCCATATGGTGAATTGCTAGCATAAGGCGCCAATACAAATAGATTGTCGTCCTCCCATATAACCCTAGGTTTGTCAGTTTCTAGTTTTATGATGTCGCAATATGGGCAGATGGCGTGTTCAAGATAATATTTGTTATAAGCCATAGCCTCAGCTTCGACTTTGGGTGGCAATATAGGCAATGCAATAACCTGAGAATGAGTATGAGCAACCGAAGCGCCAGCTTTGCCACCTTCGTTTTTAAACACGATGACATGTTTGATCCCGTCCATATTCTTTAGATTCGTAAATCTATCTATATACGCGTTGAAAACTCGGACAATATGGTCGACTGAAAAGTCATTTATATCCATACCGTGTTTTCGTGTTTCAACGATCACTTCAGCCTGACCGTAGGCACTATTATTGTCAGGTGTTAGTGCTGCAAATTTATTAACTATCGAAATCACTTCCCAATCATCACCATAACCATCGTCCTGATAGGTTATAATCTCGTCATGAAAATTATGTGGGCAAAAGTGGCAGTTACTAGTAGTCTCGACAACCGCAGGATTTTCGATAGTTTGTGGCCTCTCGGAACGACTAGGGGCAAAAATAATATACTCATCCTTGAAATAGTCTTTGCGAATTTCAGATTTAGTCATTAATACCTATCATAAAGCATAAGTTTTAATATTAAAAGCAGTATGACATAGCACACAAATAGCCGTTTACTGGAAATTACAGTAAACGGCTATTTAGTTTTACTAATATTTTCTAGACTACTTGGCGAATTCGACGGCACGTGTCTCGCGGATAACATTCACTTTGATAGTACCTGGATACTGCATAGTGCTCTCGATTTTTACAGCGATATCGCGAGCCAGTTTAATTGCACTCAGATCATCAATAGCCTTGGGGCTAACGATTACTCTAACTTCGCGACCAGCACTAATCGCATAGGCCTTGTCGATACCGTTAAATCCTAGCGCGATATTTTCTAAATCACGCATACGCTCTACGAAGTTCTCGGCGCTAATATTACGGGCACCTGGACGAGCCGTTGATAGACCATCACACACACGGACAATCAGTGCCTCTGGTGTTGTAGCTTCTACATCATCATGATGAGCCTCGATAGCATGGGCGATATCCTCGGATACACCGTATTTACGAGCTAGCTCGGCGGCAATATGGTGATGCTTGCCTTCCATCTTGTGTGTGACAGCTTTGCCAGTATCATGTAGTAATGTAGCAATCTTAGTAACGCGCACATCAGCCCCGATTTCCTCGGCAATTAATCCGGCCATATGTGCCATTTCAACACTGTGCATTAATACATTTTGGCCATAGCTAGTACGGAATTTTAGTTCACCTAGCAGCCGCAACATTTCTTTGGGGATACCAACAACACCAACTTCACGAGCAGCATCCTCACCAGCACGATTTATTTCTTTGTTGATCTCTTGTTCGGCCTTGGCAACTACTTCTTCGATTCGTCCTGGATGGATACGACCGTCTTTCATTAGAAGTTCCAAACTCATACGAGCAACTTGACGACGAACTGGGTCAAACGAACTAAGTACGATCATACCAGGCGTGTCATCGACTAAAATATCAACACCAGTAGCACGCTGTAATGACTGGATATTACGGCCTTCTTTGCCGATAATACGGCCCTTCATCTCGTCGTCTGGTAATTTAATAGCAGTAACAGTACGTTCAGCCGTGACTTCAGATGACATTCGTTCCATAGCTGTAACTAATATAGTCTGAGCTAATTCCTCAGCATCTTCTTTGGCATCGTTTTGCAGTTTATTAATTAGACCCACTAGATCCTGTTTAATATCACGCTCGGTCATCTGCATTAGTTTTTCAGCAGCATCAGATTTAGTAAGTTTAGCTACCTTTTCCAATTTATCCTGTTGTTTGGCACGGATCTCACGGATCTCATCCTTGAGGTCTTCGACATTTCGCTCTTCGGCACGTAGTTTTTCAGAGCGTTTATCTAACTCGTCGATTTTGCGATCGAGTGTAGTTTCGCGTTCAGCTAACCTATCATCAGTTTTCTTCCATTCGTGACGTCGTTCGTTTTCTAGTTTTAGAACTTCGTCTTTGGCTTTTAATATGATATCGCTAGCTTTGGTTTTGGCGGCAGCTAGTTCTTTCTCGGACTGTATCTTGCCACTGTTTTGACGGCGCTTTTCGTAGACAAAAGTGCCGGATACTCCAGCAAATGCCCCAATAATTACGGCAATAATTCCCTCTATCATGGTGGTTCCTTTCCTCGCCGGGCTTTTATCTATAAATTATTACTAGTTTAAAAAGCTTGTATAAAAATTCAATCGGCCTTTGGCGTCGGTTTCAAAAAATATTCAGAGTCCTAAAATGGACTATATATTATAATAGCCTTTATTAGACCATAGGCGCAAGTTATTTTTTGGGTATTGTAATATTTGCTTCACTGCCATAAAACGGTAAAACGATTTTCTCATCCGCACCAGTGTTTAATTTAGCGATAATATCATCTTGCCAATTTTTACCACGACCACCCACAATCGAGATTTTCTGGGCATAAGCAATAGTATTCATGACGGTTATTCCGATCCTTAGCCCAGTAAAACTACCAGGACCTTCAAAAACACCAAGCGCCGTAACGTCTGACCAGTTTTTGTTATTATCCTTGAGTTTTCTATCCAAATAACCTAATAACCCTTTGGCTAAATCTCGATCAGCCTGCCACTCATCATACCAACGCCATTCACCATCAATGAAAGTTAGTTTACAAATCGCCGTGCTAGTATCTAATAATAAAATCACAGGTTTAATCCGTTTTCTAGCTTTCGGCTATTATCACCGCCCGAATCAACAGTAAGCCGTCTAGAGGTTTCAGTAGGCGAGATTATATAGATCGATAAACGATCAGACGGCAGTACTCCGGCGACTATCTCGCCCCATTCAATAATCGTGATCGTCTTTGGGTCGCTAATTGTTTCCTGTAACTCATTTGTCATGATCCCAGCATCATTCAAACGGTAAAAATCATAATGAGACAAAGTTAAGTCATCTCGACCTTTATAAACACGATTAATAGTAAAACTTGGGCTCTGAATATATTCATCAATCCCTAGACCAATTGCAATACCTTTGACTAGTGTTGTTTTTCCTACACCAACATCGCCTAATAACTCAATAATTTCACCGCCACACAGCAAAGAACCGATCAATCGACCGAAATCTTTCATCTCGTTTTCACTGTTTATATCTTTGGGCATCACCGCCTATTATAACACCTAGCGTTTTTTTATCTCGTCGACTACAATAGAGCACAAGCAGTATGCGCGTTTCAGATGTTACAATGGAAAATTTGCTCGTTCATAGTGGCATAGTCACTAAAGAGCAAGCTAACGCCTTAAAGACCGAGGCGGCTAGTTCAAAGCGGTCACTCCAAGCCCTAGCCTTCCAGAACGAACTTATTACTGATAAAACCCTGGCCAAGGCATTCTCGGAATACGCTCAAATACCATACATCGAACTAAACCCTCGCACTATACCTCAGAATATAATTAAAAAAATACCCGAACGGATAGCTAGGCAATATAATGCCGTACTATTCAAGATCGACAAAGATGGCACTAACCACTTGGCGATGGATGATCCAGATGACGTTCAGGCAGTTAACTTTATCGAAAAACAGATTGGTACTAACACCAAGGTCTATATCGCACCACGCGATAATATAATCACTAGCCTAGAGGTTTATCGTGGTGATGTTAACCAAGAGCTAAATGAAGTAATCAATATTCAACGTGTCGACAAAACTGATGACGATGACAGCAACGGCACTGAAATTGACGACAATACCATATCAGAACAAGAAATATCCGAGGATTCACCGATAGCTCAGACAATAAATCTATTACTAGAATCGGCTATACGATCCCATGCCAGCGATATTCATGTTGAACCACGCGAAGGTTACGTCCAGATACGTTATCGAATAGATGGCATGTTAAAAGAAGTGAATCGCCTACCGCGCAATGTATTGATGGCCCTAGTTAGCCGCGTTAAAATCCTTAGTAATCTCAAAATCGATGAACGCCGCGTACCCCAGGATGGACGTTTTAAAATTAAAGTTGGTGGCAAACAATATGCTTTACGCGTAAGCACGCTGCCAGTTACCGATGGCGAAAAGATTGTCATGCGTATTCTGGATGAATCCAACCAAGCAGTTTCATTAGAATCACTAGGTTATTGGGGACAACCATTGGCAACCATTAACACAGCTATGACCGAAGCTAACGGGATGATATTAGTAACTGGACCAACTGGTAGTGGTAAATCAACCAGTCTATTTAGTATTTTAACCATTCTAAACACTCCAGGTGTTAATATTTCTACTGTCGAAGATCCAGTTGAGTATAAAATCCCAGGCGTTAACCAAACTCAAACTAATCCAAAAGCCGGTCTAACCTTTGCCAATGGACTCAGGGCATTATTACGCCAAGATCCGAACATTATAATGGTCGGCGAGATCCGCGACAGTGAAACTGCTGACCTAGGCGTGCAAGCCGCCCTAACTGGGCATTTAGTGCTTAGTACACTACATACCAATGATGCCGCAACTTGCCTACCGCGACTACTAGATATGGGTATTGAACCATTCCTAATTGCCAGCACTATTCGGGCTGTCGTCGGACAACGCTTGGTTCGCAAATTACATCATGAAACCAGACAGAGTTATCAACCAACCGAGGCTGAAAAACAGATGATCATGAGTATGATTGGTCTCAAACCAGACCAAGATTTTAGTTTTATACACGAACTAGAGAAAAAAGCTGCAGCCGAAGGTATTGGTGCCGATACCCCACTTAGCACCGACGAACACGGCATTAACGTCCTATGGCGCAATAACCCCGACGATAACGAAGATGGCGCACTAAGTGGTTACAGAGGGCGTATTGGTATATACGAGGTATTAAATAATTCCGTTGCCGTTCAAAAACTCATAATGTCCAACGCTTCGAGCAACCAAATCCAAGATCAAGGTATTAGCGAAGGTATGCTACGAATGCAGATTGATGGAATCATAAAAGCTCTTCGTGGCGAAACGACCATCGAAGAGGTTATCCGAGTGACTAAGGAATAGTCATGCCAATATTCACCTATGTCGCTATTGATAATAAAGATTCGCCAGTAAATGGTACGATCGACCAACCCGATCGTAACAGCGCCATAAACGCCCTGGGTAAACAAGGACTTCGGCCAGTCAGCATCAAGGAAGGCAAGCCAAAAACCATCACTAAATTCGGTGGTTTACTAGGTGGTGGCAAAGTAAAATCTGATCAATTAGTGATGTTTACTCGCCAACTCAGCGCTATGATTGGTGCGGGTGTTCCACTTTTACGCGCTCTCAGTGCCCTATCGACCAATATGACCGACAGCCCAGCCATGCAAAGGATACTCAATGATGTTATACACGATGTCGAAGCCGGCGAAATGTTAGGCAATGCCCTAGGCAAACATCCTGAAACCTTTAACGATGTTTATATAAATATGGTCAAGGCTGGCGAAACAGCCGGGATAATCGATGAGATACTAAAGAGGCTGGCCGTGCAGCAAGAAAAAAGCATGGCTATACGCAAGAAAATTAAAAGCGCCATGGCCTATCCAATTGTCCTATTATTTATAACTATCTTGGCTTTCTTTGGACTTATGATTTTCATCATCCCACAAATAGGTAAAATTACTACTGATTTAGGTGGCGCTGATGCAAAACTCCCAGCTATAACCGTGGCCATGCTAGCTATTAGTCATTTCATAATTAGCTACTGGTACATAATATTAATCGTGGCTTTTGGTAGTGTTTACGGAATATTATTCTATATAAAAACTAAAAAAGGTAAATTATTATTCCACACCATAATATTAAAAACACCGATGATTAATAAAATAATAGTAAAAGTCGCTATAGCTCATTTTGCTCGCACATTCTCGGCATTAACCGAGGCTGGTGTTGCCGTCCTCGAAGCTATTGACGTAACTTCACGTGCCGTCGGTAATACCGTCTACGAAAAAGCTTTGGTCGATGCCGAGGCAGAGGTGAAAAACGGTAAAACCCTATCTTCGGTTATTGCTGCCAACCCATTGTTCCCACCTATAGTTTCACAGATGTTATCCGTCGGCGAAGAAACCGGACAAACCGACAAAGTTCTAGTTAAAGTAGCTGACTTTTATGAAGAAGAAGTCGACACGGCAATCGCAGGTATCAGTTCGATAATTGAACCAGTTATGATAGTAATCATGGGTTCAATGGTCGGATTAATAGCCGTCAGTGTTATGATGCCGATCGCTGGATTGGCTCAAAACGTCAAAGCATAAACATATACACCCCAATACGCTCATGCTATAATATTATCGGTATTACAGTGGGCATTATGACAAAGTTATTTCACACAGACAAACCAATTATTGGACTTGATATCAGTAGTACTGGTATTAAAATTATGGCTATCGACATAAAACGATGGCTAGTACTTGGTTATGGCTCGATCGACCTCGACCCAATAAAAGTCAAGGAGTCGCTCGAGGGTAATAGCACCTATTTGGCTGACAATATCCAACTACTTATCAAGGAAAATATAATCGGGTCACTACCCAGTGATCATGTTGTTATCGGCATTCCTACATCACGCAGTTATTCCAGAACATTTAATCTACCAGTTAAAATCAAGAAAAATCTAAAAGATGCGGTCGAATTAGAGGCCGATCAATATATACCCATCCCAGCATCCACCCTTTATATCGACTACCGAATTGTAGAGCGCAATAAAAAAGAAGTTACCGTTTTGATGAGCGCAGTTGCTAAAACATTAGTAGATAAATGTGTCCTAGCGGCCGAAAATGCCGGTCTAACCGTTTGTATGGTAGAACCTAGTATGAGCGCAGTCGCTCGTCTGATAACTAACACTGAATATGGTCAATTACCTAGTGTAATTGTCGATATTGGACCCGCTAGTACTGATATTGCCATATTAGATAACGATGCAATTAGGGTAACCGGTGAACTAGCCGTCGGTGGTAATACTTTTACGTTAGATATAGCCAGTAAATTATCTATAACTCTAGAAAACGCTTACCAGTTAAAGGTGTTAGATGGACTTAGTGCTGGACCGCGCCAACAAAAAATCAAAAACTCAATCGAACCTAGCCTACAACAAATTATCGCCGAAACACGCAAGGTAATACGCTACTACAATGAACGAATAAGCGATGACCGCAAATTAGAACAATTACTGATCGTAGGTAGCGGTAGTAACGTCCCTGGAATTGGCGAATATTTCACAAACGAATTAATAATGCCAGCTCGTGTCGCTAGCCCATGGCGAAAACTTGATTTTGGTAAGTTACCAGAACCAGCCAAACAGCTCCGCTCCAGATACATAGCCGTCGCTGGACTCGCCAGTATAAACCCTGGGAGTATTTGGGAATGATAAATTTGCTACCAGATGAAACTAAACAACAAATACGCGCCGCACGTACTAACGTGTTTTTGTTGAAAATCATAATAAGCCTAGGATGTGCGGTTATATATTTGGCAGTGGTCTGTACGGCAACATACTTTATAATATCGAATGAAAAGGCTAGCCCAACTACTGCGGCAATTATAAAGCGAGCAAATACTATGCAAACTAGCTTTAATACCGCCCAAAGTGTCATAGACCAACAGATATCGTACAGCGATATAATCACAAATCTAGCATCCGCATTACCAACAGGTATGATATTGGATAAATTATCACTTAATAACGCTACTCTGGATTCACCAATAGACATACAGCTCCACGCCAGTGACGAAGACAACGTACCACTACTAAAGCAGAACTTACAGAAATTAGCCCAATTTTCAAACTATAATCTACAATCAGTAACATCCGATTCAAACGCTGTACCTGGATACCCTATAAAAGTCGACATCAGTTTAACCATAAGGTCGCTAAAATGAAAACAAATTACACCGAAGCAACCACTATACGGGTAATATTAGCTACTGTTGCGTTTTTAACTACAGTTACTATAATTGGTGGGTTTTATTTTACACAAAACTATCTAAAAGATTTTGCAAATCAGCCGAATACTTCGTCACAATCAGTTAATAGCGCAATTAGTTCGCAAAGTCTGACAAAACTCCAAAACGACATTAGCACATACAAAGTATCTAACGACAAAGCTAACGCCATAACATTATCGAGCCGCGATTTTCCAACAAAAATAACGAACGATTTGAATAAATACGCTACTAGCACAGGTATAGACATCACCTATGCCGTAGCTGAAACACCAACGTCTAATCTAAAAAATCTAGCCCCTATTAGTAATATACAACCAAAATTTATCTCTGTAACATTTAATAGGAGTATGCCGTTTACTAATTTCATTAAATTTCTAAAGGCGATCGAGACTAACCTGCCAAAAATGCAACCGACCAATATAACAATTAGCCGCGATCCTAGCTCTGGCAATCTGGTCAAGGTCGACCCAATAATACTGGAGGTTTATATAAAATAAATCATGGTTAATAATCTAACAATCCCACTATTATTTATAAAAAAATATCTAAAAAAATTTAGCGTAGTATTCTTTGTAATTATTATTACCAGCGGCCTAATCCTATGTGTGACTATCCTGGGTAACATATTAATACAACCCTATAGTGATGGCCCTAATAGTAAAGCCACCTTTGATCAGGCGACCATTAGTAATTTAGGTAAAATGCAAACCAGTAATAAAAACGTAAAATATCAGTCCACGCCATCTGGTAGGATAAATCCATTCTCCGAATAATTAGTAACAATTCCAGGAAACATTTATAATAATATTATGCTCATACTAGGGTCTAGATTAATCAACACATCAATAATGGGTTTACAGACCGGCACCATGTTGGCGGTGACTAAAACCCCGATTATTGACCCTAGCAACCTTCGAATCGTAGCCTATGAAGTTGACGGACCGCTATTATCCGAACGACCTTCGTTTATACGTATCGCCGATATTCGCGAGCTAAGCGATATAGGAATGATTATCGATAGTAACGACGAATTTATAGGTGTCAAAGACGTCATAGCTATCCAAAAGATTTACGACCTAGGCTTTAAATTGCTTGGTTTAAACGTAATCGATGAAAGCAAACATAAACTAGGCAAAGTTAGTGATTATACAGTGGATTCGGGTGATTTCGTAATCCAACAGTTGAATGTCGCCCGTAGTGTTATGCGAAGTTTGACTGAAACTAGCCTACTAATACACCGATCTCAGATCATAGAGATAAATGACACCACAATAATCGTACGAAACACAGCTAAAAAACTCGAACCACTCAAGGACACGCCTAAAATGGCGTATCTAAATCCATTCCGCTCATCAAACACACCCCAAACTGATAGCGCTAAAACGAATTAATCACTATCACCTAGCGCTCGTTTGATATCATCATAACCAAAACCTTGACTCGCTAGATATCGCATAAGTTTTTGCTCATCAGGATAATGCGCCTTTTTTTTAGTAATTATTTTTTGGATCTCATCATGGTCATTACGTTTTGTACTATCTAGTAATTGATTAATAATGTCCGAGCCAATACCCTTAGACCTTAGTTCAGCAGTTAATTTACGCCGACTAACACCCTTGGTCATTGATCGATTTTCTATCCAATAGTTTGCAAACTTATAATCATCTACGTAGCCTTTTTCAATCAGACGATCCAGAACGCGTGCTGCTATCTCTGGCGTAATACCTGGTTTAGTTTTGCCAGTTTTATCAAGTTTCGACCTAGTCTTACGATATAAATAATCTTTGATTTCGCGTATACTATGCGGCCGCATCAAACAATATTCCAAGGCTCGCCCATAAGCCTTGCCGAACTGGCTCTCTTGTTCTAGAGCGACGAGTTCGGTTTCGCTATATTCTTGGCCGGTTCTAATTTTCAGATCTAATAATTGATAAACATCCAAACTAAATCGGTAGACACCATCGACTGATATATTCACACGGTTTTTATTTCTTTGACCAGGAGTTATGCCCGTAATTTTCATACTAATTACCTAGGCAAATTCGCAATAACTCGGGGAACTCTCGGGTATGCATACTTTCCAAAGTGAAATGACCATAATCAACAAACTCATGATAATTTACATTTTCCAAATTTTGGCGTAAATATTCCATGGTTGTTTTTATTGGCAGCAGGTCATTAGTCGAATAGAGGATATCAATACCGCCCTTGCTCTGATCAACAATATTTGACCTAAGACTAAAATCAAACAATGGGCTACGCTTTTTTTCGATATCTAACCAAGGAGCAACTAAAACAACCTTACGAACCGTAACCTGAGGATTATCACTAAGCCAACGAATTAAAAAACCACCGCCACAACTATGACCAACTAAAATAGTATTTTCGTCTGGTTTTAGTAATTCTAATTCACTTTTCCAGGCATTATAATCAGGCGCAAATGGTCGTGGCATCTCGGGCGTTTGCGTTAGGATATCGTGCCTGCATAATTGTTGCTGCAACCAAGGTACCCAATGCGAATTGCTAGGGCTATCCAAACCATTAATATAAAAATATTTCTCTGGAAATAACCCGTGAACAATAATCGCCCGATCCATCAATTACGATATCCTATTCATTAACTTTGGCACGAACCTTGGCATCAATCTCGGCTAGAACCTCTGGGTTTTCCTTTAGAAAATCCTTACTAGCCTCGCGACCTTGCCCGATTTTTGCTTCATTATAATCAAACCAAGCACCAGCTTTGCCGACAATACCATGCTGTACCGCTAGGTCTAACACATCGCCAGTTTTACTAATACCTTCGTTATACATAATGTCGAATTCAGCAACCCTAAATGGTGGAGCGATCTTGTTTTTGACAACTTTTACCTTCGTTCGATTACCCATTATGTCCTCACCGGATTTGATCTGCCCAGTTCGTCGAATATCTAATCGAATCGATGCGTAAAATTTAAGAGCATTACCGCCAGTGGTAGTTTCGGGATTGCCGAACATAACACCAATCTTCATACGGATCTGATTAATGAATATAACCGTGGTTTTGCTTTTATTTATAATGCCAGTAAGCTTACGCAGAGCTTGGCTCATTAATCTAGCCTGCAAACCCATATGGCTGTCACCCATGTCGCCATCAATTTCAGCTTGTGGCACTAATGCAGCCACCGAGTCGACTACAACAACATCAACGGCATTTGATCGCACCAAGGTCTCGGCAATATCTAATGCTTGCTCGCCATTATCTGGCTGCGAAACCAATAAATTATCAACATCAACGCCCAGTTTGCGCGCATATGATGGATCCAAAGCATGTTCGGCATCAATAAAGGCAGCCGTTCCGCCATTTTTCTGGATTTCAGCAATAGCATGAAGTGCTAGTGTAGTTTTACCAGATGATTCTGGACCGTAGATTTCAATAATCCTACCTCTTGGATAACCACCACCAAGTGCTAAATCCAACGACAACGATCCACTGCTAGTTAATTCTATATCTACAGTTTTAGTATCACCTAAACGACGGATTGCACCATCGCCAAATTGTTTATTAATTTGATCCTGAGCTAGCCCCAAAGCTTTCAGTTTTCCCTCGATAGCTATTGGCTTTTCGCCCATTTCTGCCTTTTCGGTTTTCTTAGCTGTCATATACTCCCCTTCTTTCGTTCTCTACTAATTATACTTGTACAGCCTGTAATTTGCTATTATAATATACTTGAAATGACAAAACGCTCCGATGGGTTTACGGTTATCGAATTGGTCTTTATTGTAGCCCTGCTTAGCGTTGCTAGTATTTTATTCTTTATTCAAAAACATAATATCGAAGTTGTCGCCCAAGATGATATTAAAAAGACATCTATAAATGCCATGTATTACGGTCTGGAAGAGGTTTTTTATCCCGCTAATCAATACTATCCTCAATCGATCAGCAGCGATAACTTAAAATCAGTTGACCCCAACCTATTTACCGATCCAAACGGAACTAAATTAGGTTCTGTAGGCAGCGCTTACACTTATTCCCCAACCAACTGTACCGATAATAAATGTAAAAGCTACACACTAAAAACTACCCTGACAAACGAAACCGACTACATTAAAACTAGTAGAAACAAATAGCTGCTATTCTTCGTTAATTGGTCTACCGTTTTTAAATGCCTCGATGGCATTATTTAATATAGCTATATGCTCTTTTGGATTTGATACATATGAAAAACGATAAGTCGTCTCGTCGCCTTCGGTACTAAGTCGAATTGAACCATAATCAAAAAGTTGCTGGATAATACCAATTTTAGTAAAACTAGCATCCTCAATATTAACTAGACTGACTGTTTGTTCATTCTTGGAAAATATACTATTTTGAATTTCCTGAATAACACTCTCGTTCGTCAAGAAAAATCGGTTATTATGATAGACCGTATAGACGATATACATACCGATCAATATCAGAACAATAAAGGCGACCGATGGTAAAATAATCGCCGAAGAATCTATTGTTTTGCTCGTTATCTGAAGTGAATTAATAATTGAACCAAAATTAAACATAAATAATAACGTGATAAATATCAATACGACTCCGACCATTATAGGACCAACTAGGCCGATCGGATGGCGACGAACAAAGCTAATAACATATTCACCTTCACTCAAGTTAAGATCTGGGAACATTTGCTTGGATCGTTCGTGTTTTAGTTTAACGTCTTCGCTAATAACTGGTTGTTCTGGTGTAATTGGTCGCGACACATGGACTATTTTAGACTGAGGATCCGATTCATACGGATGTGCATATAACGGTCTACCATCAACATCATAAGCTACGGGTTTACTGTAATCGGTGGAATCTGTCTCTGTTTTTTGATTATTCATAAGTTTATTATATCAACCTTTATTAATTTTCATTACCTTCGAATTGTCGGCCAATATGCTTGAATGCCTTGGCTGTAACACGACGACCCCGCGGCGTGCGTTCAATAAAACCAATTTGCAGTAAGTACGGTTCATAGAAATCTTCGATGGTCGTTGCTTCATCACCAGTTAGCGCCGCTATAGTATTTAAGCCAACTGGATTAGACCCATAGTTATCGATGATGTTAGTTAATAAATTACGATCACCTGGATCCAGCCCTAATTCATCAATCTCGAGTAGCGCCAAGGCCGAATTAGTCGTAGGAACATCAATAATACCATCACCATTCACATCAGCATAATCACGCACACGCTTGAGCAAGCGATTAGCGATACGTGGAGTTAGTCGAGCCCTAGTCGATAATATAGCAGCGGCTTTGGGGTCGATCTTGCTGTCTAATATATTCGAGGCTCTCTCGATAATTCGCGAAACTTCGTTTGTTGTATAAAATTCCAAACGATGGATAATACCAAAACGATCCCTAAGCGGTGCGGTTAACGCCCCTGTTCGTGTCGTTGCCCCAATGACTGTGAACTTCGGTAAATCCAATCTAACACTACGTGCTGCTGGGCCTTTACCGATCATAATGTCTAGTTTAAAATCTTCCATGGCACTATATAGGACTTCTTCGACGGTTCGCCCCAAACGATGTATCTCATCGATAAATAGAATATCGCCATCCGCTAAGTTAGTTAGAATACTAGCTAAGTCGCCCGCTCGTTCAATCGTTGGACCGGCCGTTACTCGAATATTAGCTCCCATTTCATTAGCAATGACAGTTGCCATAGTAGTTTTTCCAAGCCCAGGAGGACCGTACAGCAACACATGGTCGATCGGCTCGTTGCGTTTTTTTGCCGCATCGATTGCTAGCTTTAGATTATTTTTCAAACGATCCTGACCAATATAGTCATTGAATGATTTCGGTCTTAGGCTGACATCAATACGCTTTTCATCAATGTCATCGTCATGAATACCGGCATCAATTATTCTTTCGATAGCCATTATGGTTTACCTCGTAATGCCTGGGTGACACGTTCCGCAGTTGAGAGTTCATTTGATACACCTTCAAGCGCCTTTGTAGCATCATTTAAATTATACCCAAGCGCCATCAAAGCCTCTAGGGCTTCATCGCTGATCGAAGCAACCCTGATATCACCGATATTATTAGAATTAGCACGTACAGCATGGCCGACTTTATCAGACAGATCAATTACAACACGTTCGGCTGTTTTTTTGCCGACACCAGATGCCTTGGTAATGAATACCGAGTCACTATTCGCAATAGCATTACGCACCGTTTCACTATCACTGAGCGACAAAATAGATAGAGCCGCCTTGGGACCAACGCCCTGGACTGTAATTAATAGTTCAAATAATTTTTTAGCCATTAGACTAGAAAAACCGAATAGTTCCTGCGACTGCTCGCGAATATGATGATAAGTATAAAATTTTACACTCGAATCTAGCAGTGTCGCATCAAAATCGCTAGCCGCAACTTGCACTTCATAGCCAACACCATGAACGTCGACAATGATCGACGAACCGAACTTTTCAACCACTATCCCAAAAACATGCGCAATCATAAATATATTATACTCGAGTCATCAGATAATGGGTAATCGCCGCCGCCAAAGCATCGGCGCAATCGTCGGGTTCTGGTATTTTTATTAATCCTAATTGGATTCGCACCATTTCTTGGACCTGCTTTTTACTAGCCCGACCGTAACCCGTAACAGTTTGCTTGATCTGAAGTGGGGTATATTCGGTAATGGCTAATTTGCCTTTTTGACCGGCAAGCATCGCTACTCCCCTGGCATGAGAAACACTCATAGCCGTCGTCACGTTCTGAGCAAAGAAAAGTTTCTCGATCGACATAACCTGAGGTTTAGTCTCGGCAATAATATCAGTCAAACTATCAAAAATATCTTCTAGGCGAATCTCGATTGGCGTGTGTGCTGGTGTTTTTATAACCCCAGCATCAACTAATTTCATTTTTCCAGGAGCAGCATCAATAACCCCAAACCCCAATATGCCAGTCCCTGGATCAATACCAATAATTCTCATATCACTTAGTATAGGTTATTTATGATGTTTCAGGAATGAAAGCAGTTTTAGCCTACCGCTATTAATTTCCTGGCGCCATTCCCACACACCATAACCCACCGCTACTACACCAACGACCGCTAACGAGAGCCAAATAATATAATTATTTGAATTATTAGTAGTTTGTTGGGGCGCATAATCAGCCTTAGGTATAGCACTGATTATATTTCGGCAGCGATTCGTATCAGGATTACGTTCCTGGCCCGTTTTACATGGCGCTAAATCACTAGCACCTAATACTGATGAAATCGATCGACATCGATTAGTTTCGGGGTTTCGCTCTTCGCCTTCGGCACATGGGGCTAAGACATTTACATCCGATGCGATACTACGACATCGATTAGTTTCTTCGCTACGATATTGACCGTCTTTGCATGGCGTTAATATCGAATTAGTTGTCAATATTAAACGGCAGCGGTTAGTGTCTGGGCTACGGTATTGATTAGGAGCACATGGTTGTATATTACTATCCGTCGTATCGTCATACGATTCAATAACTGAAACTAGATTACTGTTACCGGGCGTAGGTTGATTAGTATATTGCCAGACACCATCAATCAGCGCCCACGCCATACCTTCCGCTGGACTAATATATATGTCAGTCTCGTCCGTGAAATAACCATCGACAGACTGTAATCTAACACTACCGTTCGTATTAATTAATTTGAATTTTATTTCGTCATTAAATAACACAAAATATTGATTAGGCCCAATATACGAACCTTCTGGAAAATCATAATCAATGCTATAACCAGGACCCGTAGAAAATATATAGCCAGATAAATCCACGTCAATATCATTAGGGTTATAAATCTCGATGAATTCTTTGCCAGTATCAACTCCTATAGCATTAGGCAAAATTTCGCTAATTTGTAACGGTAATGATTTAGCAATACAACTATTATCCGCACCGCTCACTAAATTGTCCGGCAAGACCGCTTGAACCCCATCTATATTAGAACAAACATCAATCTGGCAATTACCGTCACTAACTAATAGATAGCTGTTCGGCACAATCAACTGTAGCCCATCTAAATTATTACAAACATCAACCGGTGGCGGGGTACAAATACCAGCAATATCAACACTATACCCATCAGGTATAGTGGATTGAATACCGGAAATATTACGACAAAGATCTTGCAACTCATATATTGAACCGTATGAATAACTATTTCTAGGCAGGCTCAATTCAAAATCTATATTATTATTGTCAGTATCCTGCAGAACGCCAACCTCGAATATTTTACGGCTAATAACCTTGCCGACCGACGGAGCGGTGGTTGGGAAACCGCCTTCTGCTGATATGGCTGTTTTACCCCAACCGACTTTGTCGATTTCCATGCCATTACTATTAATTAGTCGTAGATGACCAGCGGTGTCTGATAGAGTTGCTGAGAACCTCAGATCACTACCGAGCCCAGGCGTAGCCGATGCTAGTTGATTCGATATCAGGAACGCAAACGAATGGCTCGGTAAATACAGATGAATACTATCGTTTTCAACCAGAAAACAGGCTGTTTTGCTACCGTTTTGGGTCGAGCTAGCACTGGCATAATACAGACACCAGTTGGTCACCTCGACATCATCAATACTATTATTGTAAATCTCTATGAATTCATTACTAGCCGAGGAGGTGTTATTTAGCTGCAATTGGCTAATCACTACACTATCGCTACTGGCATAAACGGGGCTACTAAACAAAGATAAAATAAAGATGATACCAGCTAACAAAAACCAGGCATACAGCTTGCGCATATTAATATAATATGTCGCCTTTAAGCTAATTACAAGTTATCAATATTATTCAGGTAAATCAGCAGTTATATCGGCGTTACTATGGACGTTAACAACATCGTCCAGATCATCCAGAGCATCGAGTAGCTTGATCACTTTTTGAGCAGTCTCTAGGTCATTTACATCCACTAAATGATTCGGTACGTATTGTAATTCAGCAGTGATCACTTTTAGCCCAGCAGTTATAATAGCTGTTCTGACCTTGGCTAGGTCTTTTTGCTCAGTATAAACGGTTAATTCACCGTCTTCTTCGATAGCATCCTCAGCCCCTGCATCGAGAACAGCTAGTAGTGCAGCCTCACCTGTCTCGGATACTCGGATCACACCCTTGCGTGTAAATTGAAAAGCCACACTACCAGCATCAGCAATTCGACCGCCATTTTTAGTCAACGCAAATTTAACCTCTGGGAAAGTGCGATTTTTATTATCGGTTGCTGTTTCGATAATAATACCAACACCGCCAGGACCCATGCCCTCGTAGGCGGTTTCTTCTAGTACAGCGGCGTTCTTGTCAGAAACACGATCAATCGCCCTTTGAATATTAGCAGCTGGCATATTTGCCTGTTTAGCTTTTTCTATAGCCATAGCAAGTGCCGAGTTCATAACAGGATCAATGCCGCCACGAGCAGCAACTGCAATTTGATTACCGATTTTCGTGAAAACAGCGCCGCGCTTGGCATCTTTGGCACCTTTTTCGCGTTTGATAGTGGACCATTTACTATGTCCAGACATATAAGCCTCCAATGTTCAATATGGTATTTTCCCTATTATAACAGATTACTCAACTAAATTAACCTCCCGTAAATTATATTTAGTGACCCGCCAAAGATATAGGCATACAGCAATAATAATTGCGTAACACCCAGCCTCCATCCACCATAAAAATTGAATTTTACTAGTTGCCCAAGGTAAATTAGATAGATATTCCGTTGCATTAACCATATAACCCAACAGCCATTTAGCTGGCAGGCCTACGATAGCAGCAAGTGCTGGCAGCATCAAACCACCTAGCCCAGCTATGAATGTTAAAAACATTGCTAACGGTACTAGTGGTAAAACTAATAAATTAGCGACGATAGCTACGTTTGACAACTGACCAAACGCCATTATTAATATCGGCGCTGTGACGATTTGAGCCGATATCGTTTCCCCTAGAATTTGCCGAATAGTTCCTGGTTTTTTATCACCAAATAAATATCGCTGCAATAACGGTGCTAATATCATAACGCCAGCAAAAGCCGAGAACGACAGTTGCCAACCTAAATCACCCCAGGCATAACTTGGGTTTATAATGACGGTCACAGCAACGGCAATCATTAATAACACGATCGGGTGAAACCGACGACCATAATACCAGGCTAGTAAACTAAGTAGTGCCACTAACCCAGCCCGTGACATACTAGGGCTGATACCAGTAATTGCCACAAACACCACGATCATAGTCATTGCCGATAACAGTGACAAATATTTAGACACTTTAACAAATAGTCGCCTGGCTAGACGAACTAGGATCGTTAGATTATAGCCACTAGCAACCACTACATGGGTAAGCCCCGCTATCTGCAAAGCTAATGCTAAATCGGCAGGCAAGGCTCGACGTTGCCCTACTAAATAACCAATCCCTAGGCTAGATTCTGGCTCGGGAATTGCCCGACGTACACCATCCGCGAACCAATCACGAACAACGCGCGCTATATCACCGGGTTGTGGATGAATAATTTGGTCAATATTAGCACGATAAATAACACCCGAAAAATTCCCAAATCCCTTTTTTAGGACACCGCGCAATAATAATTCATCGCCTCTTTTAATATCGGCATCACTTGATGTTATCCATAAAGTTCCAGGTAATGGTTTACCATTAATCACCAAATTATCGAGTCTAATAACTATCTGATTAGCAGAATTAGTATCAACATCATCTTTGACACTACCGACAACCGAAACCGTTGTATTATAAAGTAGTCTAAATTGTGCCAATCCAACCTGAGACATCGATCCACGCCATAATCCGAATAATAACCCACCGATCATTAACAAGGGTATTATATAAATACATCTTATCTTTAATGCCAATACTATTAATAAAATCGACACGATAAAAATAGAAATCGACGACATAAACGGCCAATCAATATATTGCGACAGAAATACTCCAATGAATATTCCACCGCAACCAATTGCAATTAGCCGCGAGGGATAGACTTTACGTCTCAACACCCACAGATTCATAAAATTATTATAACAAAAAGCTTAGAAGCGGCTGTTAATAAAAACTACTGAACAGTCAGATAATTGAATTTATAAACCGTACTATTCGACGGAATAACGGCCGTATCTACCGTAAATGAAGTCGTCAAAGTTGTTGAGTTATATATTTTCAATGGAACAGCATTAGTATTGGCTGACGATAACGTAATCTTTGGTGCCACCCCAAACCCTCCATTAAACGTAATGGTAGCCATGGTACCAGTAGCACTACAACCAGTACCTGTAGTTATGGTTATTGTTCCTGCGTTATCGTTACCAGATAATGAAACAGTTGGTGTAGTACAGGCTGCAGTACCTGCAGCTATGGTTGGAGCTGTACCGTTAGTTATGATATGACCGTTGACTGTTAATGTACCGTTTATAGTGGCAGATACGACACTGAGGGCACCTGTGGCACTAATACTGACTAGAACAGTACCTGAGGAGTTTTGGGTTTGGAATAGATCAGCAGTTTGACTGTTCATACCTTGGATGATTAGGCCTTTGTTGGAGGTGGAGGCGGTGCTAATTGCAACCTGAGCCAGAGAATCAGCGGTAGCTAGAGTATTAATGGAAAGTGGATTTGTGGAACTAGATGTCAAGAATATGGAAATACTATTACCACCTTGATTAGCCACTACTAAATCCGCCTTGATATCATTATTTAAATCCGCAGCCATAACATAGGATGGACCGTTACCTACAGCATAATCCATCTTTGGAGCAAAAATCCCAGTGCCGCTATTAATAAAGACTGAAACAGTTTTAGCTGTCGTGTTGACTGTTATTAAATCGATATTGCCGTCATTGTTCAAATCAGCACTGGTAATAGATTGTGGGCCAGCCCCCGTGGCATAATCGACTTTGGCAGCGAAAGTACCAGTGCCGCTATTTATAAAGACTGACATTGTATTGGATGTCCAATTCGTTACCGCTAAATCCGCTCTGCCATCCTTATTTAGATCGGCAGCTACAACAAACTGTGGGCCAGATCCAATTGCATAGTCAACTTTGGCGGCAAAAGTGCCAGTTCCACTGTTTATAAATACAGATATAGTAGCAGAAGTCTGGTTAATTACGATCAAGTCAGGTTTAGTGTCGCTGTTTAAATTAGCAGCAATAATATTCTGAGGATTAGTACCGGTCGTATAGTCGACTTTGGCAGCGAAAGTACCAGTGCCACTATTTATAAAGACTGAAACTGCCGTAGAATCATAATCAGCCACAGCCAGATCTGCCCTGCTATCGTTATTTAAATCAACAGCAACTACCGACTGTGGGTGGGTACCGGTCGTATAGTCGACTTTGGCGGCGAAAGTACCGGTGCCGCTATTTATGAAGACTGAAACAGTATTAGATATATAATTCACTACCGCTAGATCAGGTTTGCCGTCACTATTAAAGTTGGCTGCAACTATAGAATAAGGTGTATTACCTGTCGTATAGTCGACTTTGGCGGCGAAAGTACCGGTGCCACTGTTAATGAGAACTGACATATTATTAGGACCGACATTACCTGTTGCTAAATCTATTTTGCCGTCACCATTGAAATCAGCAGCGACGATAGAATATGGCTGTGTTCCCGTGGCATAATCAACTTTAGTAGCATATGTACCATCACCATTATTAATAAATATCGAAACGTTATCGCCACCATTATAATTAGCTACCGCTAGGTCCTTCTTGCCATCATTATTCAGATCCGCCGCGACAATCGAGTTTGGACCAACACCAGTCGTATAGTTAGTAATGCCTTTATTCGCGTAGTTAGACGAACCTATTAAAACACTCTTGTTTGTACTGTCGACATTAAATATAGCCGATCCTGTTGCACTCTGTATTCGAAAGGCCGAAGTCGAATCTGTATTGTTTTTAGCTAAGACACTACCAGTCGCGCTAACATTAAACATAGTGTTACCACTAATATCCTTAGCCTGGAGTAGATCAGATGTTTGACCGCTCGCCCCTTGGATAACCTGAGCAACAGCAGTAGCGGATGTTAATACTGTAAATTTAGAGGAAGAATTCCACCCAAGAGTAGTATTTATAAATATCGACAAAGTACCAGCTACAGAAGAACTATAGTTAGCTACGGCAATATCGGTTTTGCCATCAGCATTAAAATCGGCAACGGTTGTTCTATTAGGACTAATAGTACCAGTGACATAATCGGATTTAGATGCGAATGTACCAGTGCCGCTATTTAAGAACACTGACATAGTTTTAGTCGTACCACTAGATACAGTAATGAGATCAGGTTTATTATCACCATTCATATCAGCCACCGTAACTGACTGTAGCCCGGTATTGGTGGCATAATCGACTTTGGCGGCGAAAGTGCCAGTTCCACTATTTATAAAGATCGAAACAGTATTTGAGTTACTATTCGAGACTATGATATCTATCTTACTATCACTATTAACATCGACAGCCGAAACCGATTCGGGGCTAGTACCAGTCGTGTAATCGACTTTGGCGGCGAATGTACCACTACCGTTATTTATAAAAACAGAGATAGTATTAGAGCTACTATTGGCAATTACCAAGTCAGAATTACCATCGCCATTTAAATCAGCCGTAGCAATAGATTTAGGGGCAGAGCCAGTAGTGTAGTCAACCTTAGGAAGAAATACTCCATTGCCAGTGTTTATGAATACCGACATAGTCGTAGTCCCATTATTAGCAACCGCCAAATCATTTCTGCCGTCATTATTAAAATCGGCTGCAGTAACACCCCATGGTTGGGTGCCAGCCGTATAATCGACTTTGGCGGCGAATGTACCACTACCTGTGTTTATAAATATAGATATAGTAGTTGAGCTAAGATTCGTCACTGCCAAGTCTGCAATACCGTCATTATTAAGATCGGCAGCGGTGATAGCTGTTGGATATGTACCAGTTGTATAGTCTACTTTTGCAGCAAAGGTGCCGTTACCGTTATTGATAAATACCGACATATTATTAGAATTGTAGTTAGCTACAGCAATATCAGGCTTACTATCACCATTTAGGTCGGCAGAAGTGACAGCAAACGATCCAATGCTAGTCGTATAATCAACCCTACTAGCATTAGAATATGCCATAGACGACAATCCAATAGTAATATTATTATTAGCCGTATCTACATTAAAGTAAGTACTACCCGTAGCACTCTGTATCTGGAAAGCAGTAGTAGAGTTTACGCTGTTTTTAGATATAATGCTGCCCGTAGCACCGATACTAAGCATGGTATTGTTGCTATTATCTTTGACTTGGAGCAGATCCGACGTCTGACCACTAGCCCCTTGAATAACTTCACCCACAGAAGTAGCGGAAGTTGTAATTGATAGTTTAGGAGTCCAACCAGCAGTGGCATTGAATAAAACAGACAAGGTGCTAGCGCCACTATTAGCTACTGCTAGATCCGGTTTGTTGTCACTATTAAAATCAGCGGTGGCTATAGCCCTTGGATTAGTACCAGTTGCGTAGTCAACTTTGGCTGCGAAGGTGCCGGTACCACTATTTATAAGTACCGAAACCGTGTTAGCAGTAAAATTAGCAACCGCTATGTCTATTTTGCCATTACCATTCAGGTCAGCGACGGCAATAGATTGAGGGCTAGTACCAGTTGCATAGTCAACTTTGGCGGCGAATGTGCCGGTACCAGTATTCATCAATACCGAGACATTATTTGAATCACGATTAGTTACTACTAAATCAATCTTGCCATCACCGTTGAAGTCAGCGGCAGCGACTGCTATCGGATAAGTGCCGGTCGTGTAATCAACTTTGGCAGCTAGCGTGCCCGTACCAGTATTCAAAAACACCGATACATTGTTAGAAGCGGGGTTGGTAACAGCCAAATCTGGTTTACCATCACCATTGAGGTCGGCAGCAGTCATGTAGTACGGATTCGTATTTGCCGTATAGTCCACCTTAGTAGCGAACGTGCCGTTACCATTATTTAGTAATGTGGAAATAGTGTTAGATGCATCATTAACTACGGCTAGATCAATCTTGCCATCACCATTAAAGTCAGCAGCAGCCACACAATAAGGTTGGTTACCAGTTCCATAATCCACCTTGGCAGCAAAGGTGCCAGTGCCGGTATTCATAAATACGGAAATCGTATTAGCACTAACATTTGCTGTCGCAATATCAGGCTTGCCATCACCGTTGAAATCAGCCGTGATAATATACTGCGTAGCACCACCAGCCGTATAGTCTACTTTGGCGGCATATGTACCGTCACCATTATTAATAAACACCGATATAGTACCCGCACTATAGTTACCTACGACGATATCATTTTTACCATCACCGTTAAAATCAGCGGTGGCTACTGCGTATGGCGTATTGCCTGCCGTATAGTCTACTTTGGCAGCGCTGCTATACGTATATACATTCGATGAACCAAGCGAAACACTGCCATTTATCGTGTCTGTGTTTAATATGGCCGTTCCTGTTGCATTTTGTATCTGGAAAGCCGTAGCAGAGTTGGTGTTGTTTTTAGCTAATACGCTACCAGTAGCGCTGATATTAAACATTGTGTTAGCAGCACTATCTTTGGCTTGTAACAGATCAGCCGTTTGACCGCTAGCTCCTTGGATAACTTGGGCAGCTGTACCAGCAGAGGTCGTAACGGTTAATTTAGCTGATGAAGGTGTGGTGTTTAGAATAACGGAAATATTTGCCGACCCTTGGTTAGCCGTAGCTATATCTGCCCTATTATCTCCATTAAAGTCAGCAGCAATAACAGAATATGGGCTAGTACCGGTCGTATAGTCAACCTTGGCAATAAACGTGCCAGTGCCGGTATTCATTAATACAGAAACCGTGTTAGCACCAAAGTTTGCAGCTATTATATCGGCCTTGCCATCGCCATTTAGGTCGGCGGCGGCAACAGAGCGCAAATTCGTACTAGCTGCATAATCAACTTTGGCGGCAAAGGTACCAGTGCCTGTATTCATCAAGACAGAAACTGTATTAGGGGTATTATTAGCCGACACGATATCCATATAGCCATCGGCGTTAAAATCAGCTATAGCGACAGAGGTTGGACCAGCACCAGTAGTATAGTCAACTTTGGTAGCAAACGCCCCACCGCCACTATTTATAAATACGGAAACCGAGGCAGGCCCTGCATTAGCGGTGACTATATCGGCTCGTCCATCATTGTTTAGGTCAGCAATTGCAACCGATGAAGGATAAGTTCCAGTAGTGTAATCAACTTTGGCAGCAAAGGTGCCACCACCGTTGTTTAATAGAACCGATACAGAGGCAGAATTATAATTCGCTACAGCCAGGTCTGGTTTGCCGTCACCATTTAGGTCAGCAGCAGCGACCGAATAAGGGTTAGTGCCGGTCGTATAGTCGACTTTGGTGGTGAATGTACCATCACCGTTATTCATAAATACCGATACAGAGGCAGTACTATAATTAGCTACAGCTATATCAACTTTGCCGTCAGCGTTAAAATCAGCGGTAGTAACAGAGTAAGGGCCAGAAGCCGTCGTGTAATCAACCTTGGCAGCAAAGGTACCAGAACCAGCGTTCATAAGTACAGAAATTGTATTAGCGCCGTAATTAGCGGCTACTATATCCATCTTGCCGTCATTATTAAAGTCAGCACTAGCAACCGAGTTCGCCTGATATCCAGTCGCATAATCAACTTTGGCAGCATTAGAATACTGCAGTGCTATCGCCGTCGCCGACCCCACCGCAATACCACCGTTAGTAGTATCAGCATTTAAGAAGGTAGTGCCTGTAGCACTTTGGATTTGGAAGGCTGTGGTTGAGTTAGTGGCGTTTTGGAATAAGGCAGTACCGTTAGCTGTTAGGCTGTGGTTAGCAGTGATTGTAGTATTAGCACCTAGTGTAATTGATGTAGCGTTAGTTGAACCTATGGCTAGTGCTCCGGCAGATACAGTGTCGTATGATGCAGCTTCTACTGCTCCTGTAGCACTAATACTAGCTATTACTGCGTTTGATGAGTTTTTAACTTGGAATAGATCGGATGTTTGACCAGAGGCTGCTTGGAGGAGTTGGGCGACGGAGGCGGCGGAGGTTGTGAGGGTGAGTTTAGGAGTGAAGCCTGAGGTGGTATTTGTAACAACTGATATGTTATTGGTATTACCGTTAGCCGTAACAAAGTCAACTCTGCCGTCGCCGTTGAAATCGGCTGCAGCTATAGATTGAGGCCCAGAACCCGTTACGCGATCTACTTTAGCGGCGAAGGTACCGTTGCCGTTATTAATAAATGTGGAAGCGTTTGTTGGTGAGTTGGTATTAGCTACTGCGAGGTCAGGTTTATTGTCACCATTGAAATCTGCAGCGACTATAGATAATGGATATGTGCCAGCCGTATAGTCCACTTTGGCTACAAAAGTACCAGTGCCAGTGTTCATAAGAATAGAAATACTATTAGAACCGGCGTTTGCTACGGCGAGATCTGGTTTATTGTCGCCGTTGAAATCCGCGGCTACGACAGAGGCAGGATTAGTACCAGTAGTGTAATCAACTTTGGCGGCAAAGGTACCAGTGCCACTGTTTATCAAAACCGAAACCGAAGCAGAACCATAATTAGCTACTGCGAGGTCGGGTTTGCCATCGCCGTTGAAATCTGCGGCGACGACAGAGAACGAACCAGACCCGACCGTGTAATTTGCTTGTGTTGCAAAAGTACCATTACCATTGTTTATAAAGACGGAAATAATAGTAGTCCCATTATTGGCTACGGCGAGATCTGGTTTGCCATCGCCATTGAAATCGGCGGCGGTGACAGAAATAGGTCCAGTGCTGGCAGTATAGTCAACTTTGGCAGCAAAAGTGCCATTACCGTTATTAATTAATACAGAAACAGTAGTAGTCCCATTATTGGCTACGGCAAGGTCGGGTTTGCCATCGCCATTGAAATCGGCGGCGGTGACAGAATAAGGATGACTGCCAGTAGTGTAATCAACCTTGGAAGCAAAAGTGCCATTACCGTTATTTATAAATATAGAGACTACGTTAGCGCCATAGCTAGTTGCAGCTATATCAACTTTGCCATCACCATTAAGATCGACAGCGGTAACAGAATCTGGGTTAGTGCCGGTCGTATAGTCAACATTACTAGCAAAACTAGCCGTACTAGATACTGCACTCGTCCCTATCGTCACCCCGCCATTAACAGTATCCGTACTAAACAATGAGGTTCCAGTAGCATTCTGTATTTGGAAAGCCGTAGTCGAGTTAGTATCATTTTTAGCTAGTACACTACCGGTAGCTCCAATAGTAAACATCGTATTACTGGCATTGTCCTTGGCTTGCAATAGATCGGCGGTTTGGCTACTAGCTCCTTGGATGACTTGAGCCACGGAAGTAGCGGAGGTGGTGACGGTGAGTTTAGGAGTGAAGCCTGGGGTGG